>ERZ777011.367-NODE-367-length-71146-cov-15.666006_pt1 | contig 71146 bp, 62 predicted proteins | sample MGYA00374964_ERZ777011 | MGnify/ENA primary metagenome ERZ777011 (study PRJEB29310, sample SAMD00008975) | mouse gut metagenome | study: EMG produced TPA metagenomics assembly of the Metagenome analysis of fecal microbiota from mouse which was promoted...
TGGAACTATTCATAAAACTCTTTCGCTAATTTTGCACTTGCTTGTTGACTCTACACGCACGTTTTTTATGCCAAAAACTTGGCAATATGGCAGATAATCTATAACTTTGCAAAGTTTTTCAAGCAATTAAGTAATGGGAAAGTTCACAGCATTCAAGGTGCAGCTTAAAAGCCTTCCCCAAGGGATACACGAATTTGAGTACCACTTGGACAAGACTTTCTTTGCCAATATGGAAAGTACAGACATCCATGATGCCGACATCCGCGTACATCTCACACTAAACTATAAGGCTGACATATACGACCTTGCCTTCAAGATAGATGGAGATGTCACCCTATTGTGTGACCGCTGCCTTGACGACCTGCATTTCCCCATTGACACTGCCTACCACATAGCCGTAAAATATGGTGATGACTATGATGACTCGTCAGACGACCTGCTGGTCATACCAGAAAGCGACAATTACCTCAACGTGGCATACATGCTTTACGACACGGTTGCGCTCTCCATCCCCTTGAAGCACGTGCACCCTGCCGGAAAATGCAACAGGCAGATGTCCGCAATGCTCAAAAAACACTCCGCCCGCGGCGGAGAAGATGATGTCCTTGCCGATGAACTCATCGACGAGATCGACAACATCGAAATGGAACAGCAAAACGGAGGCAACGCCACAGACTCCCGGTGGGACGCACTGAAAGGCTTCAATCCAGACAACGAATAAAACAAACAACAAAATAAACATAAAAAAGAAATGGCACATCCTAAACGCAAACAATCAAAGACCCGCACCGCAAAGCGCAGAACTCACGACAAGGCAGTAGCCCCTACATTGGCAGTATGCCCTAACTGCGGCGCATGGCACGTTTACCACACTGTATGCGGTGAATGTGGATACTATCGTGGACGCATCGCCATCGAAAAGAGCGAAGCCATCTAATCAGGCCGGCACAACCGGCACAATACCATTCGCAGGACGCCACGGCGGCTGAAACACAGCTCCAACGGGCGTCCGCGAATTTACACTTTACACCACAGCGAAAACCTAAAATACGACAAAGGTATATGTTGAACGCTCGCATCTCCGGAATTGCATCATACGTCCCGGATGACATCCTTGACAATGACATGCTTTCCAAAATGGTCGATACCAACGATGAATGGATCACGACCCGAGTTGGAATCAAGACCCGCCACATCCTAAAGAAAGAAGGGGCAGGATCATCATACATGGGCGCAATCGCCGTAAACCGGCTTTTGGAGTCGACAGGCGCAAAAGCAGATGAAATAGACCTCATCATATGCGCTACATCAAATCCAGACTACCGATTCCCTTCGACAGGCTCAATAATAGCCCACGATTGCGGACTCACGAACGCATACGCCTATGATATCCAGGCCGCATGCGCAGGATTCCTTGTATCACTGCAGGATGCCACAGCCTACATACGCTCAGGCATGTACAAGAAAGTGATAGTAGTGGCTGCCGAGATGATGTCATCCATGACCAACTACAACGACCGTACCACATGCCCGCTTTTCGGCGATGCAGCAGCGGCTGTGCTTGTCGAACCCACCACACAGGAAGGCGTAGGGGTCATCGACGGGGAATTCCATGTCAACGGTGAAGGCCTTCCCCACCTGATAATGAAAGCAGGCGGATCAGTCCTGCCGGCATCCCATGAAACAGTCGATGCAAGCGAGCATTTCGTATATCAGGAAGGACGGCACGTATACAAACATGCAGTAACCGACATGCTTGAATCATCCCTGTCAGTAATGCAGCGCAACGGCCTTACTGTCGATGATGTGGACTACCTCATACCCCACCAGGCCAACCTGCGCATAATAGAGGCCGTTTCTGACCGCGCGAAGTTCCCGACAGAGAAAGTCCTTGTCAACATCCAGAAATACGGCAACACTTCAGCCGCATCCATACCCCTCTGCATCGATGAACACAAAAACCAGCTGAAGAAGGGCGACAAGCTCATCCTCACCGCTTTCGGTGCAGGCTTCACATGGGGTGCGATGTACATTGTATGGGATATCTGATTCCCATCCCAGAGATAAAAATATATAAAAATAGCATCTATACAGGTGCTATTTTTGTTTTTATTCTAACTAACTTTATAAACACCAACATATACCCATAAAATGGCCAACGAACACAAAGCAGGATACGTCAACATAGTCGGAAACCCAAACGTAGGCAAGTCGACACTTATGAACGACCTGGTAGGCGAACGCGTATCAATAATCACATCAAAGGCTCAGACCACACGCCACCGAATACTTGGCATAGTAAACACACCCGATTACCAGATAGTGTTTTCCGACACCCCGGGAGTCCTCAAGCCCAACTATAAACTTCAGGAAAGCATGCTCAACTTCTCGGAAGGAGCACTGACTGATGCAGACGTTCTGATATACGTCACCGATGTGGTGGAAGACCCTACAAAAAATGCCGACTTCCTGGCAAAAGTGGCCAGAGAGACCGTACCTGTGCTGCTGGTAATAAATAAAATTGACCTTATAAAGCAGCAAGCCGACCTTGAGGCCATCGTGGCGCGCTGGCAGGGGATACTGCCCAAGGCCGAAATATTCCCCACATCAGCAAAAGAGCATTTCAATGTCGGCAACCTGATGTCGCGCATCGTAGAGCTGCTTCCCGTGTCGCCCCCATACTTCGGCAAGGACGCTCTTACCGACAAACCTGCGCGCTTCTTCGTCACCGAGATAATACGCGAGAAAATCCTTACCAACTACGACAAGGAAGTGCCCTACTCCACAGAAGTCATCGTAGAGAAATTTGATGAAAAAGACACATCCATACACATAATGGCCGTAGTATATGTGGAACGCGACTCTCAAAAAGGCATAATTATAGGCCGTGGAGGCTCAATGCTGAAAAAGGTAGGCACAGAGGCCCGTAAGGACATCGAAGCCTTCTTCGACAAACGTGTATACCTGGAGATTTTCGTCAAGGTCGAACCCAACTGGCGAAACCGCGAGAACAAACTACGCCAGTTCGGCTACCTTGAATAGCAGCAAAGTCCAGCCGATTTGCACATCCGCCCTTTTTATGTTAAATTTGCATATGCATATAAACACTCATCAAGCATCTGCCCATGGGACAATTAGTAGCTATAGTCGGACGCCCTAACGTGGGAAAGTCGACACTGTTCAACCGCCTTACCCAAAGCCGTAAGGCCATCGTTGATGATACAGCCGGCACCACACGCGACCGCCAGTACGGTAAAGTCGAATGGAACGGCAAGGAATTCTCAATCGTCGATACCGGCGGATGGGTAGTCAACAGCGATGACATATTTGAAAGTGAGATAAACAAACAAGTGCATCTGGCCATAGAACAGGCAGACGAGATACTGTTCGTAGTCGATACAATGAACGGTATCACCGACCTTGACGACCACGTGGCACAGATACTCCGCCGCAGCCGCAAGCCCGTGCTGCTTGTAGCCAACAAAGTCGACTCCAACGAAGGACTGTACAATGTGCCTGAATTCTACCGCCTGGGGCTGGGTGACCCATACCCTGTAAGCGGCATAAACGGCTACGGCACCGGCGACCTCCTTGACGAAGTCGTGGCCAAGCTTCCTGAAAAGGACGATGACAGCGACCTCCTAGAAGACATCCCTAAATTTGCCATAGTCGGACGGCCAAATGCCGGAAAATCATCGCTGATAAACGCCTTCATCGGGGAAGAACGCCACATTGTCACCGATATAGCCGGCACCACACGCGACTCCATCTACACGCGCTACGACAAATTCGGGTTTGATTTCTACCTTGTCGACACCGCCGGAATACGCAAGAAGAACAAGGTCAACGAAGACATAGAATACTATTCGGTGATACGGTCAATCCGTGCCATAGAGGCCAGTGATGTATGTATCCTGATGATTGACGCCACACGTGGCATCGAGGCCCAGGACGTAAACATATATTCTCTCATACAGCGCAACAAGAAAGGGCTTGTCGTGGTAGTAAACAAATGGGACCTTGTCGAGGACAAGAGCACAGATGCCATCCGCCACTTTGAAAACGCGATACGCCAACGCCTTGCACCTTTTACGGACTTCCCGATAATCTTCTCATCTGCCATCACAAAGCAGCGCATCTTCAAGATACTTGAAAGCGCAGTGGAGGTGTACAAGAACAGGAAACGCACAGTGCCCACCTCACAGCTCAACACTGTCATGCAGGAAGTGATCTCGGCGTACCCACCGCCAAGCAACAAAGGCAAGTTCATAAAGATAAAGTACATAACCCAACTACGCGAATCCTACGTCCCTACATTCATATTCTTCTGCAACCTGCCACAATGGGTCAAGGAGCCCTACCGCAGATACCTGGAGAACAAGATACGTGAAAACTGGGACTTCAAAGGCACTCCCATCAACATTTTCATGAGGGAAAAATAACGGTGACAGAAAAGTAGGGGGCACTGAAATAGCATTCACTATTCCAGACCGGCCCTCTCCGAGATACAATGGGCTGTGCCAAAATGAAGGCGCAGCCTCTTTTTTATGTTCTAGGGGGAGCGGATTAAAATCTTAATTGCGATACTTGATATGCAAAGATTGGCATGTGCACCTCCCAATCTTTTGCTATCATAAAGCATATCCCATAGTCTCACCTATTCTTCATAATATCCATGTTGCTATCTGATATCATGAATGCTCCGGCATAGTATATATGCCTATACGTGCAGAATTTTTTACCAACGATGTCAATGTTCTCTTTTTGCCTGGATTTCTGACGTCCCTTTCCAAAGGGGGCGTGCGGGTGATGCTCCGGGGCATCTTTGGGGCGGGACGCGTTCGCCTGTGCGTCCCTGGCGGCTTTCTTAAGGCTGCCTGTCCCGGGAAACGGCCGTGCTCCGGGCGGGCGCGGGCCGTATACCGGCTTGTGCGGGGGCTTGCCAAAGGCCCGCCGCGTCGGGGCGCTTTCGCCGGCGCGCCCCGGGAGGAGTTGTAAGGTCCTCCCCTTCGGATCTCTCGCCTCCCTTGCTCCGGTCGTGGTGCGGACTTATTGGTGTTGCCGCTGCCATCTTGGCCGTGTTTGGGTGGTTTGATATTGCAAATATACAATATTTAGAATGCGTTTGTCAAGTATTTTTGCAATTATTTTTATGGCTATTTTTTATTTGATTGTGGGTTAAGAGGATGGAGAATGTTAATTTTACAATTTTTTTGAGGGTTTGTGGTTTCCTTGCTGGTTTCAATCGGCGTCCTCCAGACGCCAGGGCCTGATGGGTTGGTTTTCCGGAGGCACCTGCTGTGTCCCCGGTTACTATAAATCGGCGTCTTTCAGACGCCTGCATGAGGGATGGGATTGCAACGTCCTCTTTGTGGATAGCAATATATAATCCTCTATATAAGGATTAAAAGCACCCACAATCTCTTGCCGGCGCTTTTCCAATTTATAAGACTGTTTCTATTACAGGTGATATACTGCTTCAGAGCATCGGCATATTCTTCAAAGGCTTTACGTTCACGTGAATCAAGTTTTTTACGGATTACAAAAGACGATACTATGAACATCAGCAGAAATCCGGCAATTATGGATAAGGAGAGTGGACAGTACTGCAACGCATAATACATATAGGGTGAATTATGCCAATATTGTTATATGAAAATCGGCACGTATCCAAGCCTTTTGCCTGATACGTGCCGATTAAATCTGACTAATATATTATAGGAAGTCTTTTTATCGACTTATCCGGTATCTTTAAATTTCCTCGTCTATGCCGAACTCATCGTCGAATACTTCATCTGCCATTTCCTCAGGCGTAGGACGGGCCGCGGCCTCTGAATCGGAAGATGCCGATGACGGCTTCTTCGGCTTCTGGATTCCTGATTTGTCGGCATCGTGCAATGCCTCCATTATCTTTGCCTCCAGCTCTTCCGCCAGTTCAGGATTGTCTTCTATCACACGCTTGGCGGCATCACGGCCCTGCGCCAGTTTTGCCCCATCATAGCTGAACCATGAACCGCTCTTGCCGATAATGCCATAATCCACACCAAGATCCAATATCTCACCGCTACGCGATATGCCCTTGCCGAACATCACATCGAATTCGGCACGCTTGAATGGAGGCGCAACCTTGTTTTTCACAATCTTGATGAAGGCACGGCGTCCCAGCACATCCTCACCATCCTTGATCGGATTGCGAGAACGTATGTCGATCCGCACCGAGGCATAGAACTTTAGCGCATTACCGCCTGTAGTGGTTTCCGTAGGACCGAACATAGCGCCTATCTTCTCACGCAGCTGGTTTATGAATATACATGTAGTGTTAGTCCTGGCAATTGTCCCGGTAAGCTTACGCATGGCCTGCGACATCAACCTAGCCTGAAGCCCCATGTTGCGGTCTCCCATATCACCCTCTATCTCGCTTTTCGGGGTAAGCGCCGCCACGGAATCTATTACAATTATATCGATAGCCGAAGAACGGATAAGCTGCTCGGCAATCTCCAGGGCCTGCTCTCCATTGTCAGGCTGTGATATCAACAGAGAATTTATGTCAACGCCGAGATTCTGCGCATAATAGCGGTCAAACGCATGCTCAGCATCAATCATTGCCGCGATGCCGCCTCGCTTCTGAGCCTCGGCTATAGCATGTATGGCGAGTGTGGTCTTACCAGATGACTCCGGTCCGAATATCTCGATTATACGGCCACGCGGGTAACCGCCGACTCCCAGCGCATAGTTCAAACTGATAGAGCCGGAAGGGATAACTTCCACGTCCTCCACAACATCATCGCCGAGCTTCATTATCGCCCCACGGCCGTAAGCCTTTTCTATCTTGCCCATGGCCTGGGCCAAAGCATCAAGCTTGGCCGCCTGTGGATCTGACGCTGCCACAGCCCCTTTTTTAGCCGCCTTTTTAGGTTTGTCGTTCTTTTCCATATCGTATTAAGGTATACATGTTTTATTTATAACACAAAGTTACGACACTCGTTGTGCCAAGCAATAGCACCATAAAGTTAATAAACATTAATTCAATATAATCCCTAAAAAGCCGTGAACAACTTTACCACACCATTGTTATAACAATACAAAGCGAAATTACTTTTTCCATTGCAAGAAATGTGATAATGATTGGTTTATTATCTAACGTGGAGCTACCGTGAGGCCGCTCCACGTTTAGTTTCATGTAAAAAGTCCAACCGTTTAGACAGATGTCATATTCCAGAGAGCCGTTTCAGGTATATGCGGCGGATAAATGCGTCGGCGGCCAGGAGCAACACCAATGCCGGAAGCATCATGGCCACTATCTGCCACGCACCGGCTGCATCTGACATACTTTCGGCAGTATCGCGTATGAACCCCGCTATGATATCCCCACAGCATAATACCAAAAATGCAATAACTGCAGCCGAACCGGCACATAAGCCAACTGCCGCCCACAGCAGCCTCATCCGACGACGACGCCTGTCCACTGCATTTATACGCGACATCGCACCGTCAATGAAATCCGGTGAAAGCGACTTGCCAGCCCCACGTGACTGGAGAGCGTCATATAATGGAGACTGTCTATTCATATCTTTTCGTTATTTGAGTGATTAAAACATATAGCTTTTTTCTGGTCCGCATCAGGCGCACCTTTGCGTTTGATTCACTGATGCGCATTATGTCGGCAACTTCCTTCATCGGCAAGCCTTCCATATAATACAACGTTATTATGGCCCTTTCCTCCGCACCCAGGCGGTCAAGAGCTTCCGGCAAAGCCGCAAGACGCGCGTCTCCGGAATCAAGCAGGGCATCAACCGTGCTATCGCTTACGGCCCGGAGCAACGACTCTTCAACGGCAACTTCCCTACGCCCCTTGCGCGTATGGCTTATCGACTCATTGTATGCTATCCTGTAAAGCCACGATGAGAACATGCTCCGGCCATCAAACCGCGCAAGATTCTTATACACCTTAAGGAATACATCCTGCGTGATCTCCTCCGCATCCGCTTCATTGTCGACTATCCTGACCACCAATGCAAAAACGCGCTGTGAATAGCTGTCCATCAGTGTGCGGAAACTATCCATGTCGCCATCAAGCACCCGGTTTATTATATGAGAATCCTTGTCAATCACGTTGCTTTAGACGTGGACCTTCGTCTACCGGTTACAAAATTAGGCATAAAAATGTTTTCGCAAAAATATGTAACCTTACAAAACATCATTGCGTCTAAAGGTCGTAAGTTGAACATAAAAACCATACAAATAATGAACCTTACCCCTATTTTCGTCTGCGCAATCATATTCGGTTGCTTCTACAAGATCATTGAACTTTTCGCCCGGCGTCGTGAGCGCATGGCCATAATTGAAAAGATATCGGAACTCACTCCCGACAAGGCCGATGCGGCCCACATATCACGGCTTCTCAACCCATCGCCCGACAACCGTTTCGGCCCGCTGAAACTTGGAGCACTCATAATGGGACTCGGATTAGGCCTGTTCACCTATGTATTGATATCACTCAACATCAATACGTACACATCATATGACAACGAGATCCTGGGCACATCCCTTACCCTAATCGGAGGTGGCATAGGCCTGATTGCAGCCTTCATAATTGAATACCGCATACGTAAATCCGACAAGGACAGAAAATAGCCTAGCCTCCGGACGTCACAAAAACGGCATGGCCCCCATGGAGAAACACCATGCGGGGCCATGCCGTTTTTTGCATCCACCGGAGAACGTCACTCCTCCATCAGCTTGCGGTAACGGCGGCGCACCGGATCACGTCCGTCGTTGTGTGCCCGCTTGTAATCCTCATATTCACTGTATGAGCCTTCAAAGAAGGCAACCACACCATCGCCTTCAAACGACAGTATATGCGTGCAGATACGGTCAAGGAACCATCTGTCGTGGCTGACAACCACTGCACAGCCGGCAAAATCGTCAAGGCCTTCCTCAAGCGCCCGCAGAGTATTTACATCTATATCATTGGTAGGTTCGTCAAGCAGCAGCACATTGCCCTCTTCCTTAAGCGCCATGGCCAGGTGGAGGCGGTTTCGCTCGCCGCCTGAAAGGACACCGACCTTTTTTTCCTGGTCCGCGCCTGTAAAGTTGAACTTCGACAGGTATGCACGTGCATTCACATCGCGGCCGCCTATACGGAACGACTCGACACCCTGTGATATGACCTCATATACTGTCTTTTCAGGCAAAAGGTCATGGTGTGTCTGATCCACATATGCGATCTTCACTGTCTCGCCTACGTCAAAAGTGCCGGCGTCCGGAGTCTCAGAACCCATTATAAGACGGAAAAGTGTAGTCTTTCCCGCGCCGTTAGGGCCTATCACACCGACAATGCCATTCGGAGGCAAAGTGAAATCCAGATTATTGAACAGATGCTTGTGGCTATATGCCTTTGAAAGCCCGCGGGCCTCTATTACCTTGTTGCCCAAGCGCGGCCCGTTAGGGATGAATATCTCCAGGCGCTCCTCCTTCTGCTTCTGGTCCTCGTTCAACAAGCGGTCGTATGAGGCCAGACGGGCTTTTCCTTTTGCCTGACGGGCCTTGGGGGCCATACGCACCCATTCAAGTTCACGTTCCAGGGTTTTACGGCGCTTGCTCGCCTGCTTTTCCTCCTGGGCCATACGTTTGGTCTTCTGGTCAAGCCATGATGAATAGTTGCCTTTCCAGGGTATCCCCTCGCCACGGTCAAGTTCCAGAATCCACCCGGCCACATGGTCAAGGAAATATCGGTCGTGGGTAACCGCAATAACTGTACCCTTATACTGCTGCAGGTGCTGTTCCAACCAGTCAATAGACTCGGCGTCAAGGTGGTTGGTAGGCTCATCAAGCAACAGTATATCAGGCTGCTGCAACAACAGCCTACACAACGCGACACGGCGGCGCTCACCACCGGAAAGAGTCGCTATCTTCTGGTCGTCAGGCGGGCACTGGAGGGCATCCATCGCACGCTCCAGCTTAGAGTCAATATTCCACGCATCTGTCGCGTCTATGCGGTCCTGCAGTTCGGCCTGGCGGGCCATCAGCGCATCCATCTTGTCCGGGTCTTCAAGAACATCCGGATCTCCGAACGACTCATTGACCTTTTCATACTCCGCAAGAAGGTCAAGGACGGGCTGCACACCTTCCCTCACCACCTCTATCACCGTCTTTTCCGGGTCAAGCTGCGGGTCCTGTTCCAGGTATCCTACCGAATATCCCGGAGAAAACACCACTTCGCCCTGGTAGCTCTTGTCAAGCCCGGCGATAATCTTCAGCAAAGAAGACTTACCTGAACCGTTAAGGCCTATGATGCCGATTTTCGCGCCATAAAAAAACGACAGGTATATGTTTTTGAGCACTTGTTTTTGAGGTGGGTATATCTTGCTCACCCCCACCATAGAAAATATTACTTTCTTGTCGTCAGCCATGATTGATTGTTATGGTTGATTTGATACAGTTATGCAAAAAATCACTACCGGCGTGCCTTTGGCCCGTACTTCACAGGATAGTCGCAACGGATACGTCCAGTGGCGATGTTGTTAAGCTTGTTCTTTATAAGCTGCTTACGTATGCCTCCCACATGGTCGATATAGAGCTTGCCCTCCAGATGGTCGCACTCATGCTGAACTATACGCGCAAGGAATCCGCATATCTCCTCTTCATGCGCCTCAAAGTTCTCATCCTGCCAACGCAGGAGTATATGCTCCACCCGCTTGACGTCCTCGGAAAGGCCAGGCAGGCTCAGGCAGCCTTCCCCGCGGCTCACAGGATCGCCACCGAGCACTTCTATTTCCGGATTTATAAGCACAAACTTACGTCCGGCACACTCAGGGAAAGTCTCTTTCACCGGATCTGCATCGATGACCACTATCCGGTCATTGCGCCCAATCTGCGGGGCGGCCAACCCTACACCTTCCGATTCGTACATGGTTGCCCACATCCCTTCAAGAAGTCCGTCCAATCCGGGATAATCCGGCTTAACCTCCTTGGATACGTTACGCAGCACCGGATGGCCATAAAGATATACAGGTAATTTCATTATATTTATATTCAGTATGTTATTGTGTCTTATTGATTTCTACAAATTTACTTACATTCTGCATATTATGCAACAGGCAGGCAAAAAAAGGCTGTCTGCTGACAGCCTTTTCCCTGTATGTATCCTATATCCGGGCTATCAGAAGCGCCACGACATGCCTACCATGACACGCCCTACGCCTATGAACGGATGGCCGTTTGATGCTGAATCGAACAGTCGCTTATCCCATACGGTCATTATCGGTTTCAGATATATATCTATATCTGAAGTGGCCGTCCAGTTGAACTTCAGGCCGCCCTCGGCACTCCATCCTTTGCGCGAACGGTAATCGCTCCATGCGAAACCGCCACCTATCAAACCGATGACATCGAAGCTGCGCTCGGGATCATATTCGAACAATGAGGTGAAGCTAAGAAGATAATCGGCATGCAAAGTGCCGATATTGGCTCTCTCACCGAGCTGTGCGTTGATGAAGTCGTAGCTTACGCCCAGCTGCAGACCGGAGCTGGGTGTCATCCAACGCCCGATCATGGCATCCACTGCACCGGAAAGTTTCCGCGGGCCATTTACAAGCGACTCACTGAACATTGACGGGCCGCCTTCCACAGAAATAAAGTTGCGCCTCGTCATCGCAGATGGCGCACCGTCCTGGCCTCTCCTGCGGTTTCCACCCAATTTATATGTAAGGCCGGCCATAATCCGGAATTCGGGTGTAAGGGTGCGGCTACTGTATCCGCCAAGATGCATTGACAGCAACTGAGGCTCAATAAACAGGTCTATCGAGCGTGACAGCCTGAAGCGGCCCTGCAGTCCAGCCTTAAGTCCATATGCAAATTCATTTCGACCCCGTGAATACTGCGCCACACCGCCATACAGACCAGCGATTGCCGTGACATCAAAAATCCGGTCAGGATCAAACCCGCATGAAAGCGATGAAAGGCTGAGCATATAATCTGCGCCAAGGCCGAGGGTCATGTACTTGACCCCGCTCATATGATATTGGTAATCGGCGGTAAGACGCCATGCCGAAGCCGGGGTGAACCATTTGCCCAGACCTATAAAAAATGCCGCGCTATTGCTGTCGAATGATGTGACGTTAGAGAACGGCCCTCCGGCAACGGTTATAAAGAATTTGCGCGAATCCTCATAGTCCCTACGTGCGGCATCGTATCCGCTATATGCGCTCCCGGCGTTCTGCCTGCTTCTGTAGCCAGATGCATCCACCTGATATCTCAAGCCAAGGCTGACCGATGCCAGCATATCTATATTACTTCCGGCATCCGTATGATAGTAGTCTGAAAAATTTTTGTTGAACACACGGACACGCGGTTCAATATACAGGCCGAGTGTAGGGGTCATATTCCACATCCACTGTATACCTGCACCGAAACCCAAATATGTGTGTCCGTCACTATCGCCAGGGGCTGCCACGACACCACCGAGGCTGATATTTGTTTCAAAATGGCGTCCAGGACGGTAACCGGCAAAGGCAGAGTTGAGATTCCACATATAATCGAGGTCAATCATAGCCAGCATAGGACGTCGGATATCAGTCCTGCCCATCTTGCCTATAGTGCCCGACAGGCGTATGCCTGATGTCGCCGTTATCCATTTACCGATAAACATAGTGCCCTCAAATCCGACACGGTTCTTCAGGTCCGTAAACAATCCCTTGTTGACAATCCCTGACATTGAGCCTGATATACCATAAATGATATTGTCTGCAAAGGTCTGGTTTTTGAACTCAGCAACCCCTTCCCTGCGGGTACGCCCCCACGGCATACGGTATCCAAGGCCAAGCATCACCGAAGCCCTCCAGTCGTAGCGCTTCCATGTGCTCACACCGTCGAGCCCATCGGTATATACGCCGAGCCTCGGCTCGACGTATATAAATGTAGACGGTGTGGCATTATAACGGAGCTGAAGGCCCATATTCACGCCGAAGGCCTGTTTCCACGTGCCTTTATATTTCAGCGCCTGATATCCTAGCCCGAGAGCGCCTATGACCTCAAATTTCCTGTCAGGATTATCCTTGCGTACCAAAGACGAAAGGTTCATCAGATAGTCCACTGTACCTCCTATGAAATAAGGATGGCCACCATATTGCGAAGGCTGGCTTCCGGTATTTATGCCGATCCTCATACCATGGACCGGCGTAAACCAATCGCCTATCGACAATCCGCCCATAGCACCCGGCTCTCCGATAGCTACAGTGCTGTTATGCGCTCCGTTCCACAGCACACCGCCTTCAGCTGTCAAGAAAAGCCTGTCCCCAAATTTACGTTCCTTGAAACGCTCGTTTCCGGCCACGGGCTGAAGCCTGTAGTCAAGGGCGTTGAACTGCACCGAATCACCAGCCTCCCTAGCGGCAGCCCCAAACATGGGGACTGCCATAGATGCAATGGCACAGGCAGATGCCACACGCAATGCAAAATATCTTATTGTCTTCATTCTCATTCTTCTTCTAACAGATCCAACAAATCGCCATCGACCTTTGCGATTTCCTTTAACGACGGGTCAAGACGGAACGCATTCTCCATATGGTTGATAGCCGCCATCACTTCATCGACACGGTTGGCGGCAACAGCCTTTATGTATTCTTCCTTTGCCGACCCACCAAGCGCCTTAGCCTTGGCCCAAGCCTCGTCATTGGCCTTAAGTGCAAGCAGCAGGAGCACTTCATTGAACGGTGAGTCCTTCGATATTTCAGCGATTACATCCTGGTACTTGCCATTCAGCGCCTTGGTTATGATTTTTGCCTTATGGAATACCCCTTCATCAGGAAGCTCAAAAGCAAGTGAATCAGCCTCAAAGTAGTTCCCAGCGCCAAGCGATGCAATCAACTGGTTCAGGCGGGTCTCATTAGGGGCTTTCGCCTTATCCTTAGCAAGATACGGACGCAACAATTCTACATCTGGCTCTCCTTTCCTTATAAGTATGGCAGCCAGGTCGGTAGCGGCGACAGTAAATTTGGGATGCACCTCAAGCGCACGGCGGCAAATAGCCTCTTTCTCGTCAAGCGAGTCGGCAAGTGTATACAGTCGCCAGAACTCATGGCGTGAAAGGGCCGCACTGTTGGTACTATACATTTCCGCAATTTCATCATCTGTGAGATATCTGTAAATTGACGACGCAAAATCATAGTCCACTTTCCTCAGGCGCGGCAGATATTCGTCCGTGATAAGCGGACGGTAGAAATTGGTGGAGGAAATCGCCCTTGACTGCCTGTTGATATTGTCGGGATAACGGTCTATTATCGCCTCCACGGCATCAGCTTCCGTCACGCGGCCATCAGCACGGAGAAGTTCCACCAGGCTTTCCCATCTCTCCACCGAAGCATCCGACTTTATGTCGATTGCCTTTCTGGTTGAAGGGTCAAGCTCGCCAAGTATAAGGTCCAGGGCCGACTTCATCCGTTCCTTGGCCAGGCCCAGGTTCAATTCGTAACGACCTTCAGGCGATGCCGTTCCTGATATGGATATACTCTTCAATGCAGCATTAGGATTGCTCTCTATCTCCCGCAACTTGCCCAGCATCTTGTCCAACTCCGCACGGTTGTTGCCAAGCTCAGGGTCAAGCCTGGTTGAATTTATCTTGAAAGTAAGGTTGACATTACCCTTGGTGGCACGCAACTGCATCTCAGGCTTCGGAAGGTGCTTTTTGTCCTCGACAAATGTACCGGCGAAGCTATAGTCAAGAAAACGCAAAGGATTGATTACGCCACGCGCAATAACGGTGGTGTCTCCGTATATTATATTATTGTACGTCTCCATGGACATCATCATGTCACAACGGAAATCGTCCTTGGGATTCTCAACATATGCAGAATCACGGAAATACAGCACATCATCTTTCCCTGAACCGGTTGTCTTCACTGTCACAAACTTCGACAGCGGGTCATCTTCCCCATGATAGTCATACATACGCTCCTGAGTGATAGCATATTTCCTGCCATCGAATACCACCGGATCGAGATACATGACCTTTTTCCTGGTAACATTATATATGGCCGGCTGCACAATCATACGGGCCTGGGATGAGAACAATTCATGCGGAATCTTTACACGGGTCTTTATGTGCAGGTAATTGCCTTTGACATCAATGTCGGTAGGCTCTGTCAGCACTTTGTTTGTGACACGCTTTGCCTTAACAACCACCTCATTGAGGCCTACCGCAGACCGTTGCATCTGCACATCTATATTTATGCGCCCGTCCACTTTCACATCCTGCTTCTCGCAGCCGAGTATGCTGAATGAAAGTGTCCCGTCGCCGTCAATGGTGACCATGAACTTTCCTTCCTCATCGGTAGAGCCGATAAGATGATGGTCAGAGGCATCATATATACTTACAGGCGAAAGGGGCTCTCCGGTAAGCGCTTCTGTCACCTTACCCCTGACATTGATCTGCCGGGCCATCACGCCTGCCGCTGTGAATAGTATCAGGCTTGAAACAGTTATTATCCGTAAGGATTTAGCTATATTCGACATAATCTATTTAAATATGTATGAGAACGACACGCCAAGACGCATCGGTACGATAGTCCATTTGCTATAATTGATGTTTTCAGGCTTAGGCTCATACGACCTGTATTTGTATGCCCTCGTCTTGCCCACACCGATACCGGCCGTAAACTCCACATTCCAATGACGGCTCAATACCAGGGCATAACCATAGGTAAGACCACCGGCGATTATATCGCCTTCATATATCCTGCTTCGTATCTTGGTGTCATAGAATCCTCCCAGCAATGCCAGGCCCATATAATGGCGCGCCATAGGACGGTTGAACCAATAACGCAGCTCTGGCTGTATCCGCATATTCCGGTTTGACACATCCATTATCGATACATCAAACGGATTGACGGCAACACTTATATCCAATGAAAATCTTGGCGAAAGGCGTGTCTCAAGACCAAGGTTCGGTGTCATTGTCAGCCAATCGATTGCGTTTGTCTTGATAGCGACCCTCTGCGCATAGCCATCAAAACATCCCATGGCTATCACCGCAAAAAGCAAGCTCCTTAGAAATTTACTCATATAAAATAATTTGCAAATATTTATCTCCCTATTGAAACGCAACGGCCCACACAAATCAACTTGCAGAGACCGCCTTTTGTTTTTCGGGCGCAAAGGTACGAAAAAAAATCGCAATTATTGGCAATCAAAACATCCCCTCTTTATAAGCAAACACATTAAAAACACAGCAGTTACCCCACACAAATGCTCCGAACGGGATGCATTTCAATAACCGGATGTCTGGTATGCCCTGCTCTGGAGATAATCATTCAGGATTATGGTCGCGGAAATCTCATCGACCACGGCCTTTTCGCGCCTGGCCATTTTTTTCATCCCGGAATCTATCATGGCCCTATGCGCTAGCACCGACGTGAACCTTTCGTCAAAAAAATCGACAGGGACAGGCGCGATTTCCTTGCGCAGCCTATTTATGACAGGCGTGAGGTAACGCATTGATTCAGAATCCTCTCCACGCATTGTTGTCGGATGTCCCACTATGACAGCGTCCACTGCCTCTTTCGCTATATATTTCTTGACAAAATCCAAAAGCCCATGCGTAGGCACGGTGACAAGGCCCGTTGCCACAATCCGCAGAGTATCCGTCACCGCAATCCCGCAACGCTTACGGCCGAAATCTATCGACATTAATCTTCCCATGGGCACAAAGTTACGAAAAATCATCGACACGGCATGAATATAAAAACCGCCAGACACCTCTTGGCATCTGGCGGCTTTATCAATATCTATGTCAACGCACTTATCGGCGAAGTATCTTGACAGATTTTACTATCCCGTCATCTTCTCGTATCACATGCAGGATATACACCCCGGAAGAAAGGTCTGGCTGTATGGCAACCTTGCCGCCACGTACATAGCGTCCAGTCCACACCAGAGATCCGGTAAGCCCATAGACATTCACTATATGGCTGACGCCATCAGGCATATCCACATATAACGTCTCGGCAAACGGGTTTGGGTATACCGTTACGTCCAGTCCGCCCCCGGACTCTACGCCATCTATACCCGACACCTCCTTTACAACAGACACCGGTATGTCGTATGCCACACCTTCCTGTATCGACTGCGAAAAAGCCCCTCCTGACAACTGATTCCATGCATTGTGATAGATTACACGCAAACGACATTCCCCCAGCTCTGAGTCAGCCGGGACATCAAGCCCATGCGATATCGACATCACATCGTCATAGTTTCCGAGGATATTGTTAGCAGGCGGACGCTGACCATACACCTTTTCTTCCGTGAACGCACCGTCTGCATCCCAATCCGAATATATATAGGCCTGGTTATAGCGTAAGTCCTGATATACAGTAGATGTCGATGACGGACCGGCCGCATTTGCCGCCAGATTAAGCGTGAATGAAGAGCCCGGAATGACAGTCAGCCTGTCTTCAAGCAAAGTATACACCGATGCCGGTGCGGAATCATACCGGCGGTCTATATCATTTGCAGCCCCGCTGGTAGATATACGGGCCACATATGCCTTGCCGTCGCTGTGCATTGTCCCGGACGGAACGGTATATTCCACAGGCGGCTTAGGTGCACGGATGTTTACATTAAGGTCATAGACATATCCCGACTGTACCGGACCGGCAGCCAAAGGTTCAGCCTTGTCCATCACGATACGTACACGGTACGTACCTGTAGGGATACCGTCCGTAGCCTCCACATTGATAATATAGGACTTCCCGTCAGCCGAGCCTACCAACGGCAGCATTTCTGACTGACTGAACAACTTGTCATTGTCCAGGTCTATCCATGCCGCCAACTCGATATCCGCATCTTTGCCTGTCTTTGTCACATCGGCCCTTATCTCATAGTCCTCGCCTTGGACAAGCTGCAGTTGCGGAAGTATGCGTGTATATAGCCCTTCGGGGAATCCTGACGATGAATATCCCCATTCATTATCTTCAACAGTGATCGAGCTAATATATGCATCATCTGACGCCGATCCTTCAGGCACGTCATACCCGCCACCGGCCGACATATCTGCCCCCGGTGTAAACCTCAGTTTATAGGAGTAAGTGCCTGACGAAGGGATTGTATATTTGTCAATTGCGTCCGGGCCGCAGCTCTTGTTGCCGAGCCCGCGCTGCATGTAATCCAGGTGAAGGACAGTCTGCTCCATAGGCCTCAATTCAAAATCGTGGCGGCAATCCCTCAGATCGGTATCCGTAAAATGCAGTGCGGAGAAATTGACACGCCCCTGAGATTCGATAAGCAGGCTGTTGCCTTCCCTGTCCGAGAACCTTACATACCGCATATCTTCGCGGTTGCCCATTGTCTGGGGGTTTACATAATGCTCACGCATTTCAGATACCGTTGTACGGTAAATCCCGGCAAACGAACCGGTCTTACGGTCTACATAGTTGGCCAGCGGGCCGCGGGCATAATATTCCACCTCTTCCAGTCCTGGGCTAAGCTGCATCGCAAGCCCCAGACGGCGCAAATCACCAGACCGTGGAGTGAACGACACATCCATGTCCATACGGCCATCCGAATATATGGTGTAGTCCACCCGGTACGAGCACAGGTATCCGGCAGAATGAACAGCCGACACTTTAACGGCAGCCGCATCCTGACGCGTACCGTCCAGCACTTCATACGAAAAGTCCGTAGTGCCTACCGATGGTGTTGACGAAACATTGGTATCATTCTCTATATAACGGAAGTTGTCATATTTAGGACCATTGCCTTTATATATATACTCATTGCCTCCATACGACATTGAAGAAAGGAAACCGCTGCTGTTGAACGCATATACGAAATTAGATCCGGTTATTGTCACCCCGCCATTCTCTGTCACCACCATATCGGCAGCAAGTGACGATGTATCGACCTTCTCCAGCTCGGGGCGCTCAGAAATGGTAAACTGGTCCTGTGCCATGACATGGCCCTTTTCGCACCAGTCATTGCCCTGTTTCTGCACAAACTTTACATTCAGCAGGTATTCGGCATCATCAGCGGCCTTGCTGTATGGTATTGACAGCGTCTTGCTTCCCTCCGGCTTGAGCGCAAAACCGGTAATACGGCCGTCCTCAACCTTAACGCCATCGCGCAGGACCTCCCAAACGATATCAAACATATCAAGGTTGATGAAATCATATGTGTTGTCGACCACTAGCGTACGTGTCGACGGATCAAATTTCGACATCTTCACATATTGGTAGACATGCTTCACCTCCGCAAGTTTGGCCGAAGGTGAACGGTCTGGGGTAAGTATCCCGTTAGAACAGAAATTCCCCTGATGCGGCCCTGGGAAGTCATAACCGGTATAATATCCCCGCATGTTTCCCGATGCTATTTCTTCCGGCTTGTATATGGCCTGGTCCACCCAGTCCCATATGCACCCACCGATAATCCGGCGACTGTTCTCAATAAGATCCCAATATTCAGTAAGGTTACCTATCGCATTACCCATGGCATGGGCATACTCACACACAAAGTGCGGACGTGAGTCCCCCGAATAGTCATTCGATGTAAGTGTCGACAGCGAAGGGTACATGTTTGAAGTCATATCGGTATAGCTCCAGTTGCCCTGCCCCTCATAGTGTATGATACGGGGATCAAGCGCACGCACGCCGTCATATGCCTTGCGGAAATTTGAACCGCCGCCGCTCTCATTGCCTAGCGACCAGAATGCCACCGATGGATGGTTGCGGTCTCGCAGCACCATCCTGGTAGCGCGGTCAACAAAAGCCGGCGCCCAGGATGAAATGGACGATATGCCGGTATTGGCATGGCACTCTATATCTGCCTCATCCATAACGTACAGCCCGAAATGGTCAAACATGGCATACATCTTGGCCTGGTTCGGATAATGGCTTGTACGTATCGTGTTAAGGTTGTTCTGCTTGAACATTATTACGTCCGAAAGCATCGACTCCAACGGTACGGCACGACCGTATAGCGGATGGGTATCATGCCGGTTGGCCCCCTTAAAGTATACCTTACGCCCGTTGACATGCACAGCCGTCCCTACAATCTCTATATGGCGGAATCCATATTTCGTTGAGAACGCCTCAACCTCCCGCCCGTCAGCATCAAGGAGCGATACCATCACTGTATACAGTTCCGGGGTCTCTGCCGACCAAAGCCTGAGGCCTGTAAGCGACTTTGCCGAAAGCGTGATTTCTGTCTCACTCCCGGGCTCCAGCCCTGATACTGTCTTTGTGCCCAACGAGGCGACCACCTCCGACCCGTCAGCATCAAGGAGTTCGACCTTTGCCGTCACTGATGAGGCCGACGCCGACCGGTTGGCGATGGTGAGCTTAACATCCATCGATCCTGATGTATATCCTGAACCTGAATCAAGGGATGACGTGATGTAGTGGTCGCGTATGAATGTCTCCGGCACGGCATATAGGTTGACATCGCGGAAAATGCCGCTCATACGGAACATGTCCTGACACTCAAGATAGCTTCCGTCCGACCACCGGAACACCTGCACCGCCAACGTGTTGTCACCGCTATGTGCAGCCTCTGTTATATCAAATTCATGATCATTGTTAGCGCCCTGGGTATAACCGACATACTGGCCGTTGACCCATATATATGCGGCAGAATATATGCCTTCAAAATTTAGCATCAGACGCATGCCATCCCATCCGGAAGGCACATTGAACGTCCTTACATACGACCCGACCGGATTGACACCGTAGCCTGAATATCCGCTCCTGCGGGTAATAAAAGGCGGATTATTGGCATGGGGATACTCGACATTGCAGTATATAGGCTTGTCATAGCCCTTCATTTCCCAGTTTGACGGGACGTCAATATCATCCCACCCGGAAACATCATATCCCGTCTTAAAAAAATCCATGGGCCTTTTAGACGGCTCATCTGAAAATTTGAACTTCCACTTTCCGTTTAGCGACTGCACCAGTGGAGATTCCGGCCTCTCCCATGGCCTGGCATAGAAACCAGCGTCAGCCTTCACTTCCGCCACCGACCTATACGGCACATATGTAGCATGCCCGCTCTCCTTGTTCTGTCCAAACACAGTCTCGTCCTCCCAGTATTCTCCCGGAAAATCCGAGCCAACGGCTTCAAATCCGCTACAGAGCACACAAACAATCCCTATAAGGAACGTACAAACTCGATCTAACACAATTAATCTATTCATGATTGGTATATAAGAATTAAGGTTATGCAAACCCAATATAAAATCACACTTAATGAACATCCTTGCAACAAAGCAATTAAACCGGGACAAATATACGGATTTTCTGACTATTACATACGGAAAACGCTATAGTATTTAATAAGGCTCTAGCGTTTTATGACAAAAATGGATCTACTTCCCGATTTTTAACATTTCAGTTAGCCTGGCCACTCCTTCCGATGCGCCCATACGCATAACTCGCACCCCGGGAGGCACTGCGGCCGGATTCGGGTCGATGTAATATACCGATACTCCCCGGCGCACATAATGCAGCAGGTTTGCCGCCGGATACACCGCCAGAGAAGTGCCTATTATCACAAAGATATCTGCATCGGCTGCAAGCCTGGATGCCTGTTCCATATTCGGGACAGCCTCCTGGAAAAATACGATATGAGGCCGTACATGGCAGCCGTCTATCACAGTATCCGGTGTGGTGTCCATACATCCCGGTTCAAGCGTATACACCTTGTTCTCATCATCCACCGCACGCACCTTCATAAGTTCTCCGTGCAGGTGCAGGACTTTTGAAGACCCGGCACGTTCATGTAGGTCATCCACGTTCTGGGTTATGACGTAGACATCATAATCCTCCTCCAGCGCAGCTATACCGGCATGTCCGGAGTTGGGGACTGCCTCAACAAGCTGCCGTCGGCGCTGGTTATAGAATTCATGCACAAGTGCAGGATTGCGCAGATAGCCATCGTGGCTTGCCACCTCCATCACAGGATAGTTCTCCCACAGGCCGCCGGCATCACGGAATGTTGAAATCCCGCTCTCGGCGCTCATTCCTGCACCGGTCGAAAATACAAGTCTCTTTTTCATTTCAGGCTATATCCGGCTATCGACAATATTGTCTCAGGGATTTCCGTATTGTCGCAACCCTTACCGAAACGTTCCGACCCTACGCCTACAGCAAATACAGGAACTGGATTGCCTGTGTGGCTTCCAGAGGTGAATCCCATACCGATCACATTGTTGAATACCTTGAACACCTCAACGGCGAAAGCGTTGAAGTTTGAATACAGCGTTTTCTGGTCTGCCGAATTCCGCATTTCAAAAGTTGCGTCAAAAAGCGACTTAAGCGACTCCTCCTGCTGCCCGCTCACCGGCACATGCACCCAGAAGCCAAGATTGTCGGCCAGATACTCCTTCATGTCTTCCCAACGGTAGGTACGGCGGCTCTTCAGCAGGCCTTTGCAATATGCCGAGAATTCCTCCTTCGACACTTTCTGGTAGTCAATATAATGCAAGTAAGCATTATAGCCGGTAAAGCCACATCCCACCGACGCTCCACCCGTCTCATGGTCGGCAGTGACCACTATAAGGGTCTCGTCTTTATGGTCAAGGTAAAAGTTATAGGCAATCTCAAGAGCCTGATCAAAAGCGATAACCTCCTTTATGAGCGCACCGCCATCATTTGCATGACCGGCATGGTCAATTGTACCGCCTTCCACCATCATGAAAAATCTGTCAGGCGACACCTTCATCATATGGTCCAGACATGCCTGAGTATATCCGGCCAGCGTCTGCGCCCCTTTAATGGAGTCAATGGCATAGCCTATATTGTTGGGGCTGTCTGCATTATTGCTCAACAAGAGTATCTTTTCCGAATCCACATCCTTAAGGCCGTCCAGACCATAGACCACCTCAACATTATTCTGCCTGAACACATCCAGGATATCCGTCGGATTACCGTCGCCGTCCTTGAGCCCCCTTAGGCCGGCCCCGGCTATGAACTCATATCCTGACTCTGCAGCCTGCTTCTCTATCTCATACGACATCCCGCGGTATGGGACATGCGCATAGAACGCACCAGGGGTGGCATCATCAGGCGACACGGAAGTGACCAGTCCGATCCCATATCCGTTATCCTTAAGCACACGCGCCATCGATGTCACCGACACCGTATCGGCATCCATGCCCAGCATACCGTTTTTTGTCTTGCTACCGCAGGCCAGCGCCGTACCAGCCGCCGCCGAATCTGTCACAGGCGATGATGCCGAATACGTATATGCAAGCGATGTAACCGGGAATGATGTCATCACCAAAGGACGTGCATTATTCTGCACCATACGCACATATGTCTGCGTTGCAGACACCTGACCCAGCCCCATGCCGTCTCCGATAAAATAGAAAACATAACGTGGAGCTCCGTCAGGAGCGGCGGCGGCGGCAACCGCAGCCATAAGAGCCATACCGGCAAAAAGGTTACGCATTTTTATCATATTACATATTTTTATTTTTCATGTCATGTAGTTCTCTATTTATATCGAGCATCGGCTCTATAAAGTGGCGGTCATTACACAGCCTGGGCACTTTACGCTGTCCGCCGAGCTTGCCAGTCGATGCCAGCCAGCGGTCAAAAAGACCCTCGCATGCCGCCTCCACCTTAAGCCTAGCCAAGAATATGTCATGAGTGCGTTTGGCCTGATAATCGGAGTTCTCCTGTTGCAGACAGCGGTCAAGCGTATCTGCAAACACCTCCAAGCCTCCTTCCGGCATCTCCGTGAACTCGATAAGCCATTGGTGGTGTCCACGTGAACTGCCGGTCGTATATACAGGCGCGGCCGTGTAGTTGGCCACCTTCGCGCCCGTCAGGCCACATGCCCTGGTTATGGCCGCATCCGCATTGTGTACCATCAGCTCCTCCCCGAATGCATTTATATAATGCTTTGTCCGGCCAGCAATGACTATTTTCAGAGGGTCAACGCTCTTTACCGTCACAGTATCTCCCAACGGATAGCGCCAAAGGCCATTGCATGCGGTTATCACAAGGGCATACGTCTCTCCTTCCTCTACTTTCCACACGGGAACGGCCTCAGGAAACTCCTCATCGGCCTGTCCGGCCGGTACAAACTCATAGAAAGTGCCGGCATCCAGCAACAGCTGCATCGAAGAGTCTTCCCTGTCGGTCTGCACCGCAAAAAAGCCTTCTGAGGCGTTATATGTCTCCAGATACCTCATCTTGCTGCTGTCTGTTATGGCCCTGTACTGTTCCCTGTATGGCCCGAAAGCTATTCCGCCGTGGAAGAATACCTCCAGGTTTGGCCATACGTCATGTATCGTAGAAGCACCGGCCTTGGCTATAACGCTCCTCAGCAAAGTAAGAAACCATGACGGCACTCCTGATATATTGGTTATATCCTGGCCGATGGCGGCATCGGTCAATGCCGGAAGTTTCTCCTCCCAGTCAGACATAAGGGCCACATCTTTTGACGGCACACGGAAAGCATTAGCCAGAGGATTTATGTTGGCGATAAGATTTGCCGACAGATCACCGACACGCACACCAGGCGGCAGACCGGAAAGCTCGTTGGAAAAGCTTCCGCCAAGTATGAACGCCTTCCCCGAAAACAGGCGGCTGTCTGGATATAGGTCAAGGTAACTGGCCACAACATACGCCCCTCCACGGTAATGCTGACGCGAAAAAGAATCACGAGTGACAGGTATGTACTTGCTTTTGCCGTCGGAAGTCCCGCTTGATTGCGCAAAGCTGCGCGTCACACCGGGCCAGAGTATGTCCTTGCCCCCGGATATCATGTCCATCACCATACCGCGTATTTTGCCGTATGGCATCACTGGCACACGGGAGGCAAAATCATCATACCCCCTTATGCTACGGAAACCGTATTTTTCACCTATCAAAGTATGCAGGCCCTTGCGCAACAACCACTCTAGTTCGCGGCGCTGCACTACTGCCGAATTGCCCACCCAACTGCGGCAGGCCCTGATCTTCGGAGCAAAAATAGGACGTGCTAATGGCGTGAAATCAAACATCTGACAAAGATAACACATTTATTCCTAAATAGGATTTCAACAGATGTAAAAAATATGCGCCCGACACTGCATGTATCCCTATGGAATGTCGCAATCATATCAACACCAGCACGTTTTAACTTTTTTATTGCCGTTCGGATAATATTAGGTAACTTTGCCGAATGAATTTCGGTCATATCCGTCAGATGATAAAGCCATGGATGCTGCCAATAGCCATGCTTGGAGGCATCCTGTTCCACGGTTTCATAGACAAAATCGCCTTTCTTGCCCCATATCTCATTTTTGTGATGCTCCTAGTCACATTCTGCAAGGTAAAGCCGTCCGAATTCAAGGTAACAAGGCTCTCGTGGCTACTTCTTTCCATACAGATATTCGGCAGCATCGCCGTATACCTGGCGCTCAGTCCGTTCAGCACCGATGTAGCACAAGGGGCATTCATATGTGTATTCTGCCCTACAGCCACCGCAGCCCCGGTCATAACAGGCATGCTGGGAGGTAGCGTGCCGCGGCTGGCCACATTCTCTATAATAAGCAATATGGCCGTCGCCATATCAGCGCCGATATTGTTCCCTGCCATCACGGGGGCACATGCGGCAACAGGCACACTGGCCACATCGTTCCTTACTATCGGGATAAAAGTTTTCCCGCTCATAATCGTCCCGCTGGCACTGGCATTCTTTTTGCTGTATACCCTCCCGGGCGTACACAAGGCCATCGCCTCACACCAGTCCGTATCGTTCTACATATGGGCAGTATCGCTTTTCATCGTGGTGGGGCGTGCGGTAAGCTTCATAATGGACGAGCCGTCTGGACGTATACCGGAAATGGCCGCACTCGCCCTTGTGGCGGCACTGATGTGCATGGCGCAATTCTATGCAGGACGGGTGATAGGCAGGCGCTGCGGCGACCGCATAGCAGGAGCTCAGGGACTGGGGCAGAAAAACACAGTCCTGGCCATCTGGATGGCACTAACCTACCTCAACCCCATAGCATCTGTAGCCCCGGCGGCATATGTGGCATGGCAAAACACCATAAATTCCCTGCAATTATACCTTAAAACCCGCCAAAAGGGCATTTAACTTAATATCAATTAAACATACGCGTGTCCGCGTTTGTTTCAAATTTACTCATACAAAACAACGACTCAATACAACTATTATGGACAGCATGTTTGACATATTGTTGGGTCTCCCGCTCTTCAAGGGCGTCAGCCGAGAAAAAATCGAGGAAATCGTAGAGGTTTCCAAATTCCACTTCCTGAAATACCTTCAGGGAGAAATTATCGTAAAGGCCGGTGACCCTTGCACACACGTGATGTTCATAATATCAGGCAGCGTAAGGTCCACAGTCGTTAACTCCGACGGACGTTTCAGGGTTGCCCAGACGCTAGGCCCGTCAAACGTCATAGCCCCCGATTTCCTGTTCGGACGGTATACATCCTACCCTTGCATGGTGACATCACAGGAAACCACCGGAATCCTGCAGATATCAAAAAACGACTACCTGAACATACTGAACAGCGACAGGGTATTCCTTTTCAATGTGCTCAATATCCTGTCCATGAACGCACAGAAAGCTGTAGTCGGGATTCTCGCCCTGACAGAAGGGTCGATCGAAGAACGTATCGCCCTGTGGATAACAGCCCTTTCACAGCCCAACGGAAAGGACATAGTATTGACATGCCGCCAGCGAGACCTCTACTCTTTCTTCGGAGTCCAGCGCTCGTCCTTCCTAAACGCCCTGGAAAACATGAAACAGAAAGGCATGATCGAATACACCCAAAATGAAATAAAGGTAGTGGAGCGGCGGGCTCTTGTCGCACTCCTGCACCACTATACCGATGGAGGGGAATAGACCACATTACATTAACGCAACAACATCAAACGCCGGGCATTGGAGTCCGGCGTTTGATATTATGTATTACTAAATATATGTACAATAAACATAAAAATAGTTAAAGAGGTTCGTTCGTATAAAAATATAACATATATTATATAATTTTGCCGCCAATATCATAGTGCTGACGGCTTAAACCGATATACAGACATAGGGAAAGACATTTGCACGCAGATAGCCAAACATCAAAAAAATAAAAACATTCACTTATAATAAACCTCTTTAAATGAAAAAAAAGTTAATCTCTAGCCTTCTGCTGCTTGGAGGTTTCTCTATCAGCCAGTTCCCTGCGGCAGCATCGGCAGAACCGCAGACACAGAGCAGCCGGCAGACAGTAACAGTGACCGGTACTGTGGTCGATGAAAACGGTGAGCCCGCAATCGGGGCAAACATCAAAGAAAAAGGACACCGTTCCGGCGTGGCAACCACAGACATCGACGGCAAATTCTCAATCCGCTGCCAAGCTGGGGCAATACTGAAAATAAGCTATATCGGATACCACACAATTGAGGCAGCAGCGTCAGACGGCATGGTAGTGACACTGCATCCCGATGCCACAAACCTTGAAGAAGTCGTAGTCACCGCTATGGGTGTACGTAAGGACAAGAAATCGCTCGGGTACGCCATCGACGACATCGCAGCCGATGAACTCATGAAAAACAAGACCGCCAATGCGCTCAATTCCCTTTCAGGCAAGATCGCGGGCGTAAACATCACACAATCATCAGGAGCGGCAGGCGCAGGCGCACAGATAATACTGCGTGGAGGCACATCACTTTCCGAGACCCGCGACAACCAGCCACTGTTCGTTGTTGACGGCATCATATACGACAACTCCACATCTGTAGGCGGCAATTCAGCGTTTGACGGGTCTCTGTCATCCGCCACTACCTCATCCAACCGCGTAATGGACATCAACCCAGAGGATATCGAGAACATGTCGGTACTGAAAGGTCCGGCTGCATCGGCCCTCTACGGCTCGCGCGCCGCAAACGGCGTGGTCCTCATCACCACCAAGAAAGGTAAAAGCGGCAACGTCGAAGTCAACTTCTCCACCAGATATACAACATCATGGGTAAAAGACGTACCTAAGGCACAGACAACATTCGGCCGTGGCGTCATTATGGAACAATATGATGCCGACAAAAACTACATCGGCTCTGTGCTCGACCCCAATAAATACAAATCATGGGGACTGCGCAACGATGAAAATGCTGTTACATACGACAATCTGGACGGGTTCTTCCAGAACGGCGGCATATGGGACAGCACAATCAGCGTAGCCGGCGGAAACGACTCCGGAAACTTTTACCTGTCAGGGTCATACTTCGACCAGGACGGTGTGGTAAAGCGCACCGGATATACCAAGACCGCATTCCGATTCAACGGCGAACAGCGCTGGAAGATATTCACATTCGGTGCAAACGCAGCGTACACCGAATCACGTACCGACAAGACACTGACTTCATCCGGACTCCACGACTCAAAAGGCTCAGGGGCAATACAACGCCTATACACATTCGGCACTTCTGACGACATGGGGTATTACGAAGACGAGGCCGGCAAGCGCGTGAGCCTGGTAAGCGGCCTGAGCCCTTGGGAAGAAGAAGACAACCCATACTGGATACTCAACCGCACGAAGCTACACGACAAGACTACTCGATTCACTGGAAGCATAAACATCAAGGCCGACCTTGCGTCATGGTGGTGGGTAAACTTCCGTATGGGCACTGACAACTATACAACCGACTTCTCTAAATTCATATCCCCTGGGAGCGTGACAAAAAGCGAATGGCAAGACGGTATGATGAGCGACAATACAACCCGCTACAACTACATCACTACCAACTTAATGACCAACTTCAGCAAGACATTCGGGGATTTCGGGCTCAACCTGTTGCTGGGTACATCGACCGACAACACATCCGTCAAGAGCACCGGACTGATGGGAACGCACTTCATCATACCTGGCTTCTATTCCTACAACAACGTCGCCAAGGAAGACCTCAGAAGCCTCTACCAGAAATCACGCAAGCGCCTTGTAGGCGTCTACGGTGAATTCCGCGCCGACTGGAAGAGCACAGTGTTCCTTACAGTGACAGGCCGCAACGACTGGACATCCACACTCCCCAAGGCAAACCGCTCCTACTTCTATCCATCTGTAAGCGGCGCGGTAGTGTTCACACAATTCCTTCAGGACCACGGATGGCTCGGTGGTGACAGCTTCCTTACATTCGGTAAGATACGCGCATCATGGGCAAAAGTCGGCAAGGACACTTCCCCTTACGAGACACTTACCACGCTATCTCCGATAGGCGGCTTCATCGGCGACATGCAGGGGGCCGGAAACAGCATACAGCAAGGCAACAACCTGCTCAAGCCCGAAATGACAAAATCTACTGAAATCGGTGTAGAACTCAGGTTCTTCAACAACCGCCTAAAGCTCGACTACGCATACTACACCAACGACTCCAACAACCAGATACTGGTGCCGCGTACATCACAGGCCACAGGCTTTATCAAGAACTCGCTCAACGCCGGCAACGTACTCAACAAAGGTATGGAACTTGCAATCAGCGGAGTGCCCGTACAGACAAAAGACTGGACGTGGGAAACATCTATCAACATGGCCGGAAACCGCGGACGCATCGAGAACCTCGTTGCCGGACTCGACCTGCTGTACCTCACGGATGTTCAGTATGGAAGCGCAAAGGCCGTATCGTTCAACAACGGCACATTCATGGCCATCGGCGGCACAAAATGGACACGCGTCCCTGAAGGCGAACACAAAGGCAAGGTGATACTTGACGCCAAGGGCATGCCTTCCTGCGACACGAACTCAACCCTTGAAATCGCCAACCGCGAGCCGAAATTCATCGGCGGATGGAACAACTCACTGCGCTGGAAAGACTTCACATTCAACATGCTCTGGGAATTCAGCGTTGGAGGGGCAGTGTTCAACGGTACAAAATGGAAGATGACAGAATACGGCACCAGCCAGTTCTCTGCCGATGTACGCCAGCAACCCCTCACAATAGACGGTGTGGTGAAACTCGCCGACGGAAGCTACGAGGAACGCCACTACGAATACCAGCCTGACCAGATATACAACTACAACGGAGTGCCCACACTCGGATACAACATCATCAAGGACTACTACACCACATACTACCCACGCGAGACGGCCAACTACGTCACCAAGGTCAACAGCCTGCGCCTCCGCTCAATATCCCTGAGCTACGATGTGCCCCGCACACTCCTTGCAAAGACAAAGGCAATAAAGCGTGCCGTAGTAACAGCCTCGGCCACCAACCTGCTGCTGTTCACTAACTATGACGGCGACCCCGAAGTAGCAGCCTCCGGTGCAGGCGTAGGCGGTTCTTCTTCAGTAGGGTTCGACTACTGCGGAGTACCCGCTACTGCAAGTTTCGCCTTCGGCATAAACCTGACTTTCTAAAAAAGACCTATCCCAAACAATAAAAATACAACAGACAACATATGAAATTTCTGAAATCAGCTATAATAGGACTCGCAGGCGTGGCAGGGATCATGATGGCGACATCGTGCGATGACTACCTGGACGTCAACGATGACCCCAACAACGCCGGAAGCCAGGACGCCCAGTATTTCAACCGACTGGTGTGGGTCGAACACTACACCAACTATGCATATAACATAGCCGGACACGCATCCAACATGATATGCGGCGACTGGGTAAACAACCTGCGCACAAACAACCAAGGTAAATACGCCCAATGGCACATCGTTGACTGGCGTTCCACCCAGGTATACCAGTTCTGGTTCGTAGGCGCAGCAAAAAACGTGGAAGACATGATCGAACGCGCCACTGAAAACCGCGCATGGCACTATGTCGGTGCAGGACACCTCATCCGCGCCTACGGCTACATGCTCATGACCGACATCTACGGCGAGATGCCCTACAAAGAAGCCACCACACCGGGTATAATATCACCAAAATATGACACAGGCCGCACAATATTCACCGGATGTCTCGAAGACATCGACAAGGCTATCGAATACCTGTCGATGGACCAGGACCCGAAAGCCATGCCACTGTCCATGAACGATGCATGGGGTAACGGCAACCCGCAGACTTGGATAAAGGCCGCATACCTCCTGAAGGCACGCTGGCTCAACCACCTCATCAAAAAAGGCGAAGGAAATGCCGCCGACATGAAATGGGACGCACAGGAAATACTCCGATGCCTTGAAAAGGCCCATACCGGCAACAGCGACAACATGCTGGTCAACCACACCGACCAGGCCGGAGGCACTACCGACATTTTGTGGAACGAACAGACATACTACCATCCGCTGTTCTCCTGCGTAGGTATGAACGCAAACTATTTCGTGACAAAGACTGTAGAGGACAACTTCACCAATTTCGGAGGATACGGAATAGAAGACCCGCGCGCTGACAAGATAATGCCATGGGCACGCTCACAGAAATCCAGCGACACCCCGGCCGACATAAAATGGAGCGCTGACGGACGCTGGCGCCGCTCAAAAGGCGTAGACATGCAGTCCGACATCCGCATCAACAACGGACCATCTGCCATATTGTGGAAAAACGGCAAGTTCACAGCCGATATCGCCACCCGTGCAGGCGACACAATCTATGTAGAACAGCTCTCAGGCGCAAAAGGCCACCGCAAGAGCCCGAGCCTGATCGCCCTTAAGGAGAACTACACCACAGGTACGGAACGCTCATCACTGTCAGGATCGTTCTACACGCGCCCATCGTCACAAAGCTACATCGCATGCTACCATGAAGCGTGCTTCATCAAGGCAGAAGTCCTGTTCAAGCTCGGACGGACAAACGAAGCATTCCAGGCATACAAGGACGGTATCCGCGCACATATCGACCTTATGAACAGCAAACTGTCTACATGGTGCGGAGAAGACCCTTCACTGAAGAATTGCCCGTCGTTCACTCCGATGGATGAGACAGCCATCAACAACTACATCGAAAACGGCATAGGCACACCCGGCGACCTTACACTGGGCAAAATCATGACACAGAAGCGCATGGCCATGATGTTCAGCGTAGAACAGTACAACGACATGCGCCGCTACGACTACGACCCCAGCATTTTCCTAAACTGGGACCGCCCCTACGAGTACGACTTCAATGCCGACGCCAAGATGTCCGTACCAGAAGGCAAGCACCCCCGCCGCTGGGTACAGTGTACGCATGAGGTACGCTACAACCAGGCGAACCTGAACGCCATAGCACCCCAAGTGCCAGGCGCGAACCTAAGCATCGCCAACTGGCAGAGCGACCCCGCCATCGCCACCGTACCGGTGTGGTGGGATTCCGACCAGGAATAAACCTATTCCAATATTATATTGAAAAAAACGTGAAGGTGTTGCGCCGTGATTTTGGCGCAACACCTTTTTTTACGTACATGGACCTAGACAAAAAAAGGGCAGCCGTAGCCGCCCCTTTCAAATATGCTTGACACTATTTGTATCAGTTGTCAATCTTGTCGACCTCCAGGTCGCCACCGATCACCTCATGCCATGGAAGCCCCTGCAACGGTAGCTGCTCCATGAACGGGTCCGGATCAAACTCCTCCACATTGTGGACACCAGGCATATTCCACTTGCCGGTTAGGAACATCATCGCTCCGATCATCGCCGGTACGCCGGTGGTATAGCTTACAGCCTGCATGCCAGTCTCGCGATATGACGACTCATGGCTGCAATTATTATATATATAATATGTAAGGTCCTTGCCGTCCTTACCCTTGCCGGAAATACGGCAGCCGATAGAAGTCTCGCCATGATAGTTCTCCCCGAGATCCTGCGGGTTAGGCAGCACTGCCTTGAGGAACTGGAGCGGGATTATCTTCACACCATTGTATTCCACCTCATCAATACGCGCCATGCCTATATTCTGGATCACACGCAGATGCGTCAGGTACTCCTGTCCGAAAGTCATCCAGAAACGTGCCCGCCGTATGGTAGGGAAGTTCTGGACAAGGCTTTCAAGCTCCTCATGGTAAAGCAGGTACGAATCGCGCGCGCCTATATTTGGGTAGGTCAGCGGAGCATGGAACTCCAGCGGCTTGGTGGTGACCCATTCACCATCCTTGTAGTAACGGCCGTTCTGTGTGATCTCACGGATATTTATCTCCGGATTGAAATTAGTGGCGAAAGCCTTGCCATGGTCACCCGCATTGCAGTCCACGATATCCAGGTACTCCATCTCCGAGAAGAAATGTTTTGCAGCATACGCAGTGAACACGCCCGATACACCCGGGTCAAAACCGCAGCCCAATATCGCCGTCAACCCGGCCTTCTCGAAACGTTCACGGTATGCCCACTGCCAGGAATATTCAAAATGAGCCTCGTCACGCGGCTCATAGTTTGCCGTGTCAAGATAGTTTACCCCACATTCAAGACAGGCATCCATTATGGTCAGGTCCTGGTAAGGGAGGGCCACATTGATGACAAGGTCAGGCTTATGGCGGCGGAAAAGCTCAACGAGCTGCTCCACACTGTCGGCATCGACAGTGTCTGTTGACACATTGGGCTTGCCGATGGCCTTAGCCACGGCATCGCACTTAGAACGTGTACGCGAAGCTATGACAATCTCGTGGAAGACGTCAGGGTTCTGGGCACACTTATGAGCCACGACAGTACCAACGCCGCCAGCTCCGATGATGATTACTTTATTCATTTCTTCAGGTTATTTATATTCTGTGTTGACCTTGCCTTGCGGCGCATGAGCGCGATGGAGGCAAAAGTGAAGATTCCAAGGAAAATTAGCAGCAGGGTCTGCGTACCCAGCACCACATTGGCGAACGCTCCGGCATGCACACGGTCCACCCCATATATGCCAAGGGCAAAGATCACCGCCCACTGCCACGGGCCTATGCCTCCGTTCGACGGCACACCCATGGCTATGCTAGAAAGCACAAAAGTGACAAGCACAGCCGTCACACCGTCATGCGAGGCCACCTCGGCCGTAAAGCCAAACGCCTGGAACACTACAAGCATCTGCACAAAATAGCAGCCCCATATGCCCACGGTAAGCAACAGCCACAGCCCCTTGCCGGGCATGGTGAATATAGCAGCGAAACCGGCCCACAGCTCACGCACGGCAGCCTTTGCCTTAAGCATTGCAGGATTGGATGTCTTATGGGCAAAAAACCACCACACCAGCACCACACAGGCGGCCAAAGCAATCCACAGCAAAGGCGACGACACATACCCGGCAATATGGGCATATGTGGCAGCATTGCCTGCCACATACTGCGTGAAAGCACCCGCTGCCAATATAAATGTAAACACCGTTATCACCAGTGCCGTGAACATATCGGCAAGGCGGTCGGCCACCATCGACCCAAACACCGTGGCAAACTGCGCCCCCTGTCGGTGGGCGATATAGCCCGTACGCCACACCTCACCGAGACGCGGAAATACAAGGTTGACCGAATAAGTGCCGAATATACTGAGAATCAACGGAAACATGGGAGTATCAATGCCCAGTGCGCGCAACTGCATGCCCCAACGCACCGCCCGCAGAATATGGGAAAGCACACTTATGGAAAGCGCCAGGGCAATCCACCAGAAATTGCACTCCCCCCGTATTATACCGACCATATCACCGAAATCGACACCAGTGAACAGAAGCCAGCAAAGCCCGAAGCTTATCACCACGGGGATGGCATACTTAAGCAGCCAACCTAGCCACCTGTGCCTACACTGTTGAGGGGTAGATGCATTACCGGTTTCCATATATCTTACATATACACCGCAAATTTAACAATATCCGGGCGAAATTGCAAACCCGCAAAGCAAAGGCAGGCTATATCATGCCCGCCTCCAGCCAATTCATTTGTCGCCGCCATGCGGCACAGGCGGATAGTCAAGCGTATAATGAAGCCCTCGCGACTCATGCCGCTCCTTCGCCTGCCTCATTATAAGGTATCCAACGTTTATTATATTGCGGAGCTCACATATCTCACGCGAAGCCTTGGAACACTTGAACAGCCTTTCCGTCTCCTCGTAGAGGATGTCGAGCCTATTCCAGGCACGGTCAAGCCGCAGGTCGCTACGCACTATGCCCACATACGTGCCCATTATCTGGCCTACCTCACGGATGCTCTGGGTAATGAGCACCATCTCCTCAGGATGGCGCGTGCCGTCATCGTTCCACTGCGGCACATCATGCCGCAACGATATGTGGCCTATAGCCGCGCGGGCATGCGCAGCAGCAGCATCGGCATACACAACAGCCTCTATAAGCGAATTAGACGCAAGACGGTTGCCGCCGTGAAGCCCCGTGCACGAACATTCGCCCACGGCATAAAGATGCTTTATCGACGACTCTCCGTTGCCGTCAACCGCTATGCCACCACACAGGTAATGCGCGGCAGGCGCCACAGGTATATAGTCCTTGGTTATGTCAATCCCCAGCGACAGGCACTTGCGGTATATGTTCGGGAAATGGCGGCGGGTCTCCTCCGGGTCTTTATGCGTGACGTCAAGATACACATGGTCATCGCCATACAGCTTCATCTCACTGTCGATTGCCCTTGCCACTATGTCACGCGGAGCGAGCGACAGGCGCGGGTCATACTTATGCATGAACTCCTCACCGCGCAGGTTGCGGAGCACGGCCCCATATCCGCGCATCGCCTCGGTAATGAGGAACGAAGGGCGGTCTCCGGGATGGAACAGCGCCGTAGGATGGAACTGTATGAACTCCATGTCCTTAACAGTCCCCTTGGCACGGTACACCATGGCGATGCCGTCGCCAGTGGCCACCAACGGATTTGTCGTTGTCTGGTACACAGCCCCGACCCCGCCTGTAGCCATCAGCGTAACCTTCGACAGGAAGGTATCCACCTTGCCCGTCTCCGGATTCAGCACATAGGCGCCATAGCAGTCAATGTCCGGTGTACGGCGGGTGACAATACGCCCCAGATGGTGCTGTGTGATGATCTCAATGGCAAAATGGTTCTCATACACATCTATCTGAGGGTTGCGGCGTACAGCCTCTATGAGGCTTTCCTGTATCTCAAAACCCGTATTGTCGGCATGGTGCAATATCCTGAACTCGCTGTGCCCGCCCTCACGGTGCAGGTCGAAACTGCCGTCAGGGCTCTTGTCGAAATCGACACCCCATTCTATAAGCTGCCGTATCTGGCCGGGAGCACCCTTCACCACCTTCTCCACGGCAACAGGATCGCTCAGCCAGTCACCGGCCACCATAGTGTCATGGATATGCTTGTCAAAATCGTCCACCTCCAGGTTAGTCACCGAGGCCACTCCGCCTTGGGCAAGGGCCGTATTGGCCTCATCCAGCGTTGTCTTGCACACGAGGGCAACACGTCCTGTCCCTGCAACCTTCAGGGCAAAGCTCATTCCGGCTATGCCCGAACCGATAACCAGATAATCGTATTCTTTTGTCATGGCATGAGTTAGTGCGTTATTTATACGGTCAAGTTAACCGCAGGCAAAATTAAACAAAATTTACCGAACTGCGAAAATTATCTTGCACACACCTGCGGTCCTCCTCAAGCTGCTGACGCAAGGCCTCCACCGATCCGAAACGCATCTCGTCCCTGAGCCTGCCGATGAAACGCACCGCTATCCTGTGGCCGTAGATATCCCGGCAGAAACCGATTATATGCACCTCCACCGACACAGGCGCGCAGTCCGAACCCTCCACCGTAGGGCGGTGGCCGATATTGAGCATCGCCATGCGCCACACCCCGTCGCCATCCACCATCACTTCTGCCGCATACACGCCCCGCTTCGGGACAAGCCGTCCGGCATCAGTACAAAGGTTGGCCGTAGGGAAGCCGATTGTCCGCCCGAGCTGCCGCCCGTGGCCTACCCTACCCGATATCTCATACCTGTAGCCAAGCATAGCATTTGCGCCGGCTATGTCGCCGCCACAGAGCGCAGCCCTTATGGCCGAAGAGCTTACCCCTTCCTGTTCAGGCGCGCGTAGCACATCCATGCCCAGCACACGGCCTATGCGCACATAATCGTCAAAGCCCTCAGTACGGCCATGCCCGAAACGGTGGTCATAGCCCACCACCAGGCAACTGACGCCATACCTGTCATGGAGCATCGACATGAAACCGGCGGCATCCATGCGCCGCATCCCGTCATCGAAATGCAGCATGACAACCTCGTCAACACCCGCATCCAGCAACGCCTGCCTCCGTCTGCCGGCATCCATCAGCAGCCCCGGAGCACGCCCGGGGTCAACCAGCGACAGCGGATGCCCGTCAAATGTCACCACCATAGTCCCCAGCCCGTGGCGGCGGCCCTCCACAGCAAGGAAATCCAGGAGCGTACGGTGGCCCGAATGCACACCGTCAAACATCCCTATGGCCGCTATCTTACTCATCGCACGTCACCGGCTGAAGACAGATATCGGTTTATCACATCAAAGACATCGACATCACCCGATGCCGGCACCACCGCCCCATGGAAGCCCAAAGCCACGGCGGCCCTGATATTTTCCTGCGAATCATCAAGGAAAAGCGTCTCCTCTGGAACGATACCCAATTTCCGGACAGCATAGCCGAATATCTCAGCCGACGGTTTCAGCGCACGCGCCTCAAACGATGTCACAGTGCCGTCGAAATAGCTGTCCATTTCCCTTCCAGGAATCTTCCGGAACTCCTCGGCAATGCGGGAATCCCACATTATCTTATTTGTATTGGAAAGCAGGTACACACCGAAACGCCTGCGCAGTCCGGCAAGCGCCTCAAGACGGTAGGCGGGTATCCCTACAAGGAACTGGTTGAAGGCATCGTCAATCTGGCTGCCGGTAGTCCCCACGGGACAGCTTTTCATTATTTCTGCCCGGAACTCATCCGGTGTCAGAGCGCCTTCCTCAAGCAGTTTGAACGCACCTTTCTGGCCATAGTCGCCCAGGAATTCCCCTATATCGGACATTCCGAGCTCCTGGAAAGCCTTCACACAATTCTCCCGGCGGATATCCATTATCACGCCGCCAAGATCAAACAGCAGGTTCTTTATCATCGTATTTTCAACATTTCATTAAACAATCCTATATATCTCCCCGCAACGGACTCCGCAGAGAAGCGCGCCGACACATGGCCATGCAGCTCCTCAGGCGTCACCGTTGCAGAACACAGCGCCCACCGCAAGCCCTCGGCTATATCCCTGGCACTGCCGGCCTGCGCAAGGTAGCCCGTAGACAGATGGTCTATTATGTCCCCCTGTCCGCCACGGTTTGTCGCCACCGGGACACACCCGGCTGCCATACCCTCTATCACAGTGCCCGGAAGGGTCTCATACAGAGATGTCGACAGCACAACATCAGCCCCGGCATATGCCCTGGCAAGTTCATCGCGCCCGCTAAGCCCTCCCAGGAGCCTGTGCGGGAAACGCAGCCCCGAAAAAGCCTCTGGATCGCGTACTGCGCCGAAAAACACGGCCTCCGCCCTTTCAGCCAGACCAGGACAACTGTCCGCCAATATGTTCAAGGCCTCCACGGCAAAAGGAAGCCCCTTTATAGGGTCGTCAAGCCGTGCCGCCCCCATTATGATACGGCGGCGTCCGCCCTCCGCAGTCCGTGCCGAAGGCGGAAAATCCTCCACAGGAAAGGCGTTAGGGATGACAGAGACAGGCATATGCGAAAGCAGCGAACTGTGGCGGCAGCGCTCCGCCAGCCAGTTGCTCACGGCAACAAAACGTATTTCCGATGACGAATAAAGCCCCGACTTGCGCATCCACGTCACACGCGACAAGTCGCGTTTCACCCTGCCTCCCTTTATCAACGGGCAGTGGCCGCAACGGTCCAGATAGCCGTCACACGTCCCGGCATGGTGGCACACACCTGTGGCACACCACATGTCGTGCATCGTCCACACCACAGGCCTAATCCTGGCCAGACGGCCTATCTCCTTGAGCGACAGCATCCCCTGGTTCACCCAATTGAGAGCCACCACATCAGCCTCCCTCACCCACGGATGCCGGTGTAGCGGAAGGCCGTCAGTGGCCGTAGATATCTTGAACAATGTCGAACGGTCGAAGCCGTTACGCATGAATATGCGCATATGTTCGGCAAGGAACGCCATCCTGCCTGCAAAACGTCCCGCAGCCTCGGCCACATACGGCGAACCGGTGGACTTCTTCACCACCAGCATCCTGGCATCCACGCCCTGGGCGATGAGGGCCTCCATCAGTCGGTAAGTCACCACGGAAGCTCCGCCGAGGCTGTCGCTATGGTTCACAAGCACTACCTTCATACCTTTCCGTTGGATTTTTTACCGGAACGGCACAGATATGGCACAGGGATACCCTCCATGCGCACGGCAACAGCGATATATATAATAAGCAGCGGGGTGCGCAACGCCATGTCGAGCCACTGGTTCTGCGTGTCTATCAGATAGCAGCCCACGGCGTACAGCGCCAAAGCCAGCACAACATACCCACCGATGCGCCCAAGCTCATACGGAATGGGATGCTTCACACGCCCTATAAGATAGCTCGACACCATCATCACCCCGTAGCAGCAGAACGCCGCCCAGGCACATCCCATATATCCCATCACCGGGACAAGGAGGGCATTTAGCCCCAATGTCACCGCAAGGCCCAGCAGCGAGAACCACACGCCCCAGATGGTCCTGTCGGTAAGCTTGTACCAAAGCGACAGGTTGAAGAACACACCGAAAAACACCTCTGCCATCATTATTACAGGCACCACATCAAGTCCACTGTAATAGCGTTCGGAAATCAGATGCTTGACTATGTCCAGATAGAACATCACCCCGAGGAAAATCACCATCGAAAACACCACAAAATACTTCATGGCATCACTGTATGCACGTACTCCCCGGCCGCCTGACTCCTTGTTCTTGGCAAAAATGAACGGCTCATAGGCAAAGCGGAAAGCCTGGGTGAACATCACCATCACAATCGCAATCTTATAGTTTGCCCCATATATCCCCAGCTGCGACATGGCCTCAGCGGGATCAGGCACCAGCGACGGGAATATTATCTTGTCTATGGTCTGGTTCATTATACCGGCCACACCGAGCACCAGAAGCGGGGCAGAATATGCCAGCATCTCGCGCCAAAGCCGGGCATTGAACCGGTAACGGAATCCCGTAAGCTCTGGGACGAGCATAAAAAGCGTGACAACGGAGGCAATCATGTTCGACAGGAATATGTACCCTATCGAGAACTCCGGATCATAGAACCAGTCTACAGTCCCGGGCACACTGTCCATAAGGAACGGGCACAGCAACAGGAAAAACAGGTTGAGGCCGATGTTGAGGCCGATGTTCACGAGCTTGAGCGAGGCGAAACGCACCGGACGGCTGCGGTAACGCAGATACGAGAACGGCAATGCCGTAAAGGCATCAACAGCAACCGCCACCACCATCATCACCGTGAACGAAGGATGCGCGGCGCAATGCAACAGCCCGCTTATAGGCCCGGCAAACACAAGGCACACAGCCAGGAACACCGACGATGTGACAGCAAGCGAGACAAGCCCGGTAGAATATACCTCCATAGGGTCGCCCCACCGTTCGTGGTTGGCAAAACGGAAAAAACCCGTCTCCATCCCGTATGTCAATATTATAAGGGCAAGAGCCACAACCGAATACACAAGCGTCACCACGCCATACTCCGACGTGGTGAACAATACCGTATACAACGGTACAAGACACCAGTTCAGGAAGCGGCCCACAATGCTGCTAAGCCCATATATGGCCGTATCCTTGACGAGCCCCCTAATCCCGGCCATCACTCACGGCCTCCTTGTCCCCGACATTACAGTTTATCCTAATCATACCACAAAAATAGCGATTATTTTGACAGGAAATGCCAAATGTCAAAAAAATGATGTAACTTTACCGCATACAATAAAAAACAAGAAACACAATCTGAGCGATATGAGAACCAAATACCAACGGGTGCTGCTGAAACTCAGCGGCGAATCCCTTATGGGAACGCAGGGATACGGCATTGACACACAACGCCTCAACGACTATGCCACACAGATAAAGGAAATAGTGGCCACAGGCGTGCAGGTGGCGATAGTGATCGGCGGAGGCAACATATTCCGCGGACTCACCGGCGCATCCCGCGGTTTCGACCGTGTCAAAGGCGACCAGATGGGGATGCTGGCCACAGTGATCAACTCCCTGGCCCTAAGTTCGGCGCTCACCGCCATAGGACAGCGCGCACGCGTGTTCACCGCCATCAACATGTTCCCCATCGGCGAGCACTACAGCAAATGGAAAGCTATCGAGGCCCTCGATAACGGCGAAGTGGCAATAATCTCCGGAGGCACAGGCAACCCGTTCTTCACTACCGACACAGGCTCGGCCCTGCGCGCGGTAGAGGTCGAGGCACAAGTGATGCTCAAAGGCACACGAGTCGACGGCATATACACAGCCGACCCCGAAAAAGACCCCACCGCCACAAAGTTCAGCGAAATCACATACGACGAGGTGTACAACCGCGGACTCAAGGTGATGGACCTCACCGCCACGGCCCTGTGCAAGGAAAACCGCATGCCGATCGTGGTCTTCGACATGGACACCGTAGGCAACCTGGAAAAAGTGATCGCCGGAGAGCCCATCGGCACACTGGTATATTAATGTAATTTAATAACGCAAACGACATATGACAAACGTATCCACCTACCTCGACCCCGCCGAAGAGAAAATGGAAATGGCGGCAGCATATCTAGAAGAATCCCTTGCACACATCCGTGCAGGAAAGGCCAACCCCAAGATCCTTGACGGCATCCGCGTGGACTATTACGGAAGCATGACCCCGCTGAGCAATGTGGCAAACATCGCCGTACCGGATGCACGTACAATCACAATCACCCCATGGGAAAAATCCATGTTCAAGGTCATCGAGAAGGCCATTATAAACTCTGAACTCGGCATTATGCCCGAAAACAACGGTGAAGTGATACGCCTGTCGATCCCCCCGCTGACCGAAGACCGCCGCAAGGCGCTTGTGAAGCAATCAAAAGCGGAAGCCGAACAGGCAAAGGTGTCAGTACGCAACGCTCGCCGCGATGCAATAGACGGACTGAAAAAGGCAATCAAGCAAGGAATGCCAGAAGACGTGGAAAAAGATGCCGAAAACACCGCACAGAAGCTCCACGACAAATTCCTTAAAAAGATCGACGACCTGTTCGCCGCCAAGGAAAAGGAAATCCTCACCGTGTAGGCACGGAACGACCACAGATACAAGCGGCGGGACTTGCCATACCGGCCACAAAGGCCCGTATGCAAGATCCCGCCCGTTTTATCAGCCACCACAACCTCCCACCATCCATGGAATCACTGGCAATAGTAACCCAATCCTACCGTAACGACATCCGCGAATGCGCCCTGTTGTGCGAAAGCATCAAGCGCTTTGTCCCAGGCAACATTCCGCACCATATATTCGTAAACGATGAGGACTTCAGGCTGTTCAAGGAAAACCCCGCGTTCAAAGGCAGGCACATCCACCGCAAATCGGAGATAATGCCATGGCATCACATACAGTTCCCGTTCAAGGTCCTCGGACACCGGTATCTTGTCAGCCCATTCACCATACCGGTAAGGGAATGGATAGTACAGCAGATATGTAAGCTAGGCGCATTTGAAGCCCTGGGCGGCGGCATCGAAGCCGTGATGAACATCGACTCCGAATGCGTATTCCTAAGGCCACTGGAATCCGGCGACTTGATAAAGGACGGCAAATGGATACTGTTCAAAGGCCCGTTTATCGATGAACCGTGCCATGATGAATACTGCCGTGTGGCACGGCGCTTCATGCCCCTGCCGCCGCACCAGGACATCATCGGCGACTGCTACATGTCGCACCCCGTAGTGTTTGTGCGCGAGAACATCGAAGCGCTCCTACAATCAATTGCCAGTTCCTCCACATTCAAAAGCTGGAAACACAGGCTGTGCAACACATACCGCTTCAGCGAATACTATTGCTACGGGCTGTTCTCCGACCACGTACTTGGATTAAAGAACCATTTCCTGACAGACAAGCACCTATTCCCATTGGTGGACATAACACACGTTGACGGAAAAAAGGCTTTGATGTCGGAAATACGCCACAAGATGACACCAGGCCATACACCCTTGGGCGTATGGCTTCAAAAAAGCAACCGGAATTCCGCAAGCTACCTGCCATTCAACGACATACACGACACAATACTGGAGTATTGGAAACAGCGGCAATAAAAAAAGCGGCATCCCCCGGTGTGGGAGATGCCATATTTGGGAATTTTGCATTTTAGCTTTTCATGTTGGAATATTGAAGACCGTCCTGGCAGACAAATAGGTCATAGACAATCTTTGGGACGCTCACGCGCCGAATCCTTCTTCTTTACGGCCCATCAGCGGTAGCTGGCGAAACGCTCCTGCAATTTCTTGCGGGCGAAGAATATGCGGCTCTTCACCGTGCCGAGCGGAAGATCCATCTCCTCTGCGATCTCGCTGTACTTGTATCCGGCCACATGCATGGAGAACGGGATACGGTATTCATCGCTGAACTCAGCTATGGCCGAAGTAATCTCCTTTGCACCATAAGAATCCTCAGGGGACTCAAGACCGGAATCCTGCGACAGGTTCAGGTGATAGAGATTGTCAGTAGTGTCGACAATGGTTGCGGCACGCGCATTGCGGCGGTAATTATTGATGAACAGGTTGCGCATGATTGTAAACACCCATCCCTTGAAGTTTGTGTTGTCCGCATACTTATCCTCGTTGTCGAGAGCTTTCAGCGTTGTGTCCTGTAAAAGATCATAAGCATCATCCCTGTTCGATGTCAACTTATATGCAAAATTAAGCAGATTGTCCTGCAATTTTGTAAGGTTTTCTTGAAATGCTGTAGTTCCCATAAGAGCAATTTTTGATGTTATTTTTATTAGCTATTGGATTATTTGATTTAATTTCTGCGTCAAAAGTACGACCATTTTCACCTTTTGCAATATTTTTGTAGTTAATTAATGTTAACTATAGATATATTTTATATTATATATTTGATTTTAAACTTGTTACAAAAAAAACTATTCTGTTTCGATTCTGTTACATTTGACACATGTTTTTGTAACTGCAATAATTTTGTAACACGATTTATATAATATATAACATCTATGCAATTGTTTTGTAACACAAATTCCAAAATATTTTATTAATTATCCCATAAAAAACTCACTGCACCAAAACCCATCCACCAAAACCAAATAAAGACATCTCCATGATGCCGATACCAACATAGCCAGGTACAGCAAAAAAAAAGAAAACCACACACCAACACCAGCGCCGCCAGCAAGCCACCAATAACATCTCAGCACATATATCCCAAATGAGAAAGGAACCCCTTCGCACTGTCCCAGATGTTCGCACCCCTCCGATATCCACTTAACCCATTACCCAGGAATGAAGACATGAAACCCCTTCACACCATCCCAGGCGTCATCAATACCCCGATATTCTCCTATCCTATTACCCAGGAAGGGAGAGATAAAACCATTTGCGATAGCTTAGCGTCTGCAATACTCCAATAACCTATTATTACAGGTCCACGGAGAGAGATAATACACCTTTGCGCCAGCATAGGCGTCTGCAAGACGCCGATTATTCGTAACCCGGTACACCGGAGGTGTGCCGGGAAAGCCACACATTAAAGCCAGGGCGTCTGAAGGACGCCGATTGAAACAAATAAGAAAATTTCTCAAAAAAATTCCACCCCAAAAACCGCACATAACACACATACATCCAACGTCTTACACCCTAAACCCCGCCAAAACCCCGAAAAGTTAAAATCCACTAAACGGGAATTAACACCATCAACCCCCACAACCCCATATTAACTTTGCACCGACAACATAACCAAAACACACACAATCATGAAAACTGCAACAATCGAAATCCCATCAGCAATCCTTTCGGCCCTCGCGGCCGCACCCGCCGACCCACAGCTGGCCATGGAGACATGCCGCGCCCTGGTAGAGGCCGCAACCATCCTTGACGGAACACCGCCGGCGACCGCCGACACCACCACGCCTCCCGACCCGGCGGAGATAGTGGAGCGCGCCCGCAAACGCCGGCAGAGGCGCGAGGCCGCAGCCCGGCGTCGGGCGCTACGCCGGCAAGAGAGCGACCGCCGACTGGCCCAATTCGTAGGCAAAGGCATACGCGACACCTCCCTGTCCGACCTAAAGGCCGGAGGCATACTCTCCCGTGCAGAGCTCCGCATCATAGAGGCAATGCTCCGCCCGACAATACAGCTGACAAACAAGCTAACCGCAAAGCAGCTGGAAGGGATACTACGGCCGAGGATCGGCCGCGTAATGGAAAAAGCAAGAAGCGCCATCCTGCAATTGCAGGACAGCGCTCCATATGATATTGTAAGCCGCAAAAGACTTACTTCACAACAGCCTCAGGCTCAACGCCCCACTGGCTATGCGCCAGGCGGAGGTAGTTGTTGTAACGCCAACGTGCGTTCTCCTTGGCGGCATTGAATAGCTCGGCAGCCTCAACAGGATACTGCTTCAGCACCGATGCATAGCGCACCTCGCCCTTAAGGAAGTCTTCAAACTTATCCCAATCAGGCTCTTTGCTGTCAAGCGAGAACGGGTTCTTGCCTTCCATCTCAAGCGCAGGATTGTAGCGCCACAGATGCCAGTAGCCACATGCCACGGCATTAGCCTCTTCCTGCTGGGACTTGCCCATACCGGCCTTGAGGCCATGGTTGATACAAGGAGAGTAAGCAATGATGATCGACGGGCCGTCATAAGCCTCAGCCTCACGGATAGCCTTGAGGGTCTGGGCCTGGTCGGCACCCATGGCCACCTGTGCGGCATATACATATCCGTAGGTAGTGGCGATAAGGCCAAGATCCTTCTTGCGCACACGCTTGCCAGCTGCAGCAAACTTGGCTATCGCGCCGATAGGCGTAGCCTTGGAAGCCTGGCCGCCGGTATTTGAGTACACCTCAGTGTCAAGCACAATCACATTGATGTTCTTGCCGGAAGCAAGCACATGGTCAAGACCGCCGAAACCTATGTCGTAAGCAGCGCCGTCGCCGGCAATGATCCACTGGCTGCGCTTAACGATGAAGTGCTTAAGTTCAAGTATACCATTGCAGATATCACATCCGCATGCCTCGCACAACGGCACAAGCTTATCAGCGATCCCACGTGTGGCAGCATAGTCCTCACGGTTTTCAAGCCACTGTGCGGCAAGGGCCTTGATCTCATCACTGCACTTGTCGCAGTTCTGTGCGGCAGCCATGAGGTCGGCAAGACGTGAAACCATCTTTTCGTTGGCGATGGTCATACCGAGGCCGAATTCTGCGAAGTCCTCAAAGAGGGAGTTAGCCCACGCAGGCCCATGTCCGCGGTCGTTGGTAGTGTAAGGCGTAGACGGTACAGAACCTGAATAGATGGACGAACATCCGGTAGCATTGGCCACCATCTCATGGTCGCCGTAAAGCTGGGAGATGAGCTTCACATAAGGAGTCTCACCGCAGCCCGAGCATGCACCTGAGAATTCAAACAGAGGAGTGGCAAACTGGCTGTTCTTCACATTTGCCTTGACATCGACAAGCGACTGCTTCGAGGCCACCTTTGACACACAGTAATCCCATTCCTTCTGCAGGCCGAGCTGTGTCTCAAGCGGCTTCATCTCAAGGGCCTTCACACCCTTCTTGCCGGGACACACATCTACACAGTTGCCGCAACCGAGGCAATCGAGGACGTCTACAGCCTGAATGAAACGCATGCCGGTAAATGTCTTGCCGATGGCCGGGAGCGTCCTGTCTTCCGCAAACGGGGCAGCGCCCATCTCGGCGGCATCAAGCACGAACGGACGGATAGTGGCGTGAGGGCATACATATGCACACTTGTTGCACTGGATACAGTTCTCTTCATGCCACTGCGGCACGAAAGCGGCCACGCCGCGCTTTTCATAGGCTGCCGTGCCCTGCTGCCATGTACCGTCTTCGAGGCCCTTGAAATCGCTTACCTTCAGCAGGTCGCCATCCTGGGCATTGATAGGACGGACGATATTGTTGATGAATGCAGGATCGTTATTTTCCTTGACGGCATCATCGGCGAGTGAAGCCCATGCAGGATCTACCGCCAGCTGACGGTACTCACCGCCGCGGTCAACAGCCTGATAGTTCTTGTTTACAACATCCTCACCCTTCTTGCCATAGCTCTTGACAATGAACTTCTTCATCTGCTCGATGGCAAGGTCTACAGGGATGACCTCAGTGATACGGAAGAACGCGCTCTGGAGGATGGTGTTGGTACGGTTGCCGAGACCGATCTCCTGGGCTATCTTGGTAGCGTTGATATAGTATACAGTGATATTGTGCTGTGCGAAATAGCGCTTCACCTTTGCCGGTAAGTTCTTTGCGAGCTCGTCGCCTTCCCAGATGGTGTTGAGGAGGAAAGTTCCGCCGTCACGCAGACCGCGGGTCACATCATACATGTGCAGGTAGGCCTGGACGTGGCATGCCACAAAGTTAGGGGTGTTCACCAGATATGTTGAACGGATGGGCACATCACCGAAACGCAGGTGGGAGCAGGTGTAGCCGCCCGACTTCTTGGAATCGTATGCGAAATACGCCTGGCAGTACTTGTTGGTATTGTCACCGATAATCTTTACGGAGTTCTTGTTTGCACCCACAGTACCGTCGGCGCCAAGGCCGTAGAACTTGGCCTCATATGTCGAGGGGTCGCCAAGTGCGATTTCTTCCGGAAGCGGGAGCGACGTGAATGTAACATCGTCAACGATGCCTACCGTGAAGTGGTCCTTAGGCATCGGAAGAGCGAGGTTCTCATAAACGCCGATGATCTGCGCAGGTGTGGTGTCTTTCGATGCAAGGCCGTAGCGTCCGCCAACAATGACGGGGGCGTTCTCCTTTCCGTAGAAAGCGTCCTTGACATCGAGGAACAACGGCTCTCCGGCTGCGCCCGGCTCTTTTGTACGGTCAAGCACGGCAATGCGCTTCACTGTGGCAGGCACAGCGGCAAGGAGGTGCTTGACAGAGAACGGACGGTAGAGGTGTACGCTTACAAGGCCAACCTTCTCACCCTTTGACAGAAGGTGGTCGATGGCTTCCTTAGCGGCCTCGGTCACAGAGCCCATGGCAATTATTACGCGGTCGGCATCGGCAGCGCCATAGTAATCAAACAGGCCATATTTGCGGCCGGTTATCTCGGAAATCTTGTTCATGTATTCCTCTACGATCTCCGGCACGGCATCGTAGTAGGTGTTGCATGATTCGCGGTGCTGGAAGAATACGTCACCGTTTTCTGCCATGCCGCGTGCCACCGGCTTCTCCGGATTCAGCGCGCGTGAGCGGAATTCGGCAAGGGCCTCACGGTCGAGCAGCGGGGCAAGGTCGTCTGTCTCCAGCATCTCGATCTTCTGTATCTCATGGCTTGTACGGAATCCGTCGAAGAAGTTGACGAAAGGCACACGCGACTTGATTGACGCCAGGTGGGCCACACCGGCAAGGTCCATGACCTCCTGTACAGAGCCTTCGGCCAGCATAGCGAAACCTGTCTGACGCACAGCCATGACATCCTGGTGGTCGCCGAAGATGCTCAGTGCATGCGATGCAAGCGTACGTGCCGACACGTGGAACACGGTAGGAAGTAGCTCACCGGCGATCTTATACATGTTAGGGATCATAAGGAGCAATCCCTGCGATGCGGTATAGGTAGTGGTGAGAGCACCGGCCTGAAGTGAGCCGTGTACAGCGCCGGCCGCGCCGCCTTCACTCTGCATCTCCTGTACCAGGACGGTTTCCCCGAAAATGTTCTTGCGGCCTGCGGCAGCCCATTCATCCACGTATTCGGCCATTGTCGAAGACGGGGTGATAGGATAGATTGCGGCCACTTCGCTGAACATATACGAAATGTGGGCGGCAGCCTGATTACCGTCGCAAGTCAGAAATTTCTTTTCTTTACTCATAAGATGTAATCTGTTTATAGTGATTATTCGTTGCCTCTAACAGTTTTGTTGTCAGCAGCCTGTCTTGCATGCGCAACAAGCGCCGCGCAGACATGGCTTTTCCACGCGAAGTTACACATTTGTCCGCTTATGGCCAAACTTTTTAAAGTCTTTGAAACGAATTTAGAAAAACTTATAACTATTTATTATCCATATGCATTACGAGGCCTTACCGGCACCCGCCGGACCGCCGCTTTTCAACGGGGCGGCAACGGAAGGATCTCACCTGCCGACTTCTTGTGCAGGATCACCGCGGCCAGGCGCGAGACGTACACTGTCCCTTCAAGCGCAGGAAGCGGCCCGACCGACACTTCGGCCACCTGCACGGCACGGCCGGATTCATGCCACCATAGATACAAACCCACGGTAAAGCGCTGTCTGTCAACCACAGCAACAGCCCTATGCTTACGGCACAGGCATCCTATATCATCGGCAACCCCTATCATTTCCAGGCTTCCTACGCCGTCAAGGATGCTGCCCATATGCGGGAACTGCTTCCCCACTGCCGCCGATGCCGACGCCACTGCCGAATATACCTTGCGGATGCTCTCTTCGGCAGCGGACACACCGGCCTGTTCAGGCTCAATGGAACGTATCCATTCCCAACAGGCCTCGACAGCGTCTTCACCCGATGCCGAAATCCTTTCGGAATAAGCATAGAGACCATATCCGGCTGAAATGCCATACTCCTCCATCCTCGCACGTTTCCATTCACCTAAATCTGAAGGCAATGCAAGCGGATAAGGATATCCAGGATGTGAAAAATATATCTCACCTTCCGCACCGGTGGCCCTCACCACTGCAGGGGCGAGTACCTTCCTGAGCCTGTCGGCCGCCATCTGGCGCTCAATCTCGCCGCAGATAGTGGCAAAGGCAATCTCGGTAGTCTCCGGCAACAGAAGCCGACTGTAATCGTCATGCATAGCGGTGTACCCTAATTCTCGCGGTCAATTATATAGTCGAATATGGCCATGAAGCCCCGTGTGATTTCCGATGGGGGGAACTGGGCTATTATCCCTGCCGCCTCATCACGCAGCGATGCCATTTTTGCATATGCATACCCTATGCCTCCCTCTTCCACGGCAAAGTCGATCAGTTGCTGTATCTCAGTATCGTTAAGCTGCTCTTTCCGCGAGAGCTCCACCATATCCTGACGCCTAGGGGATGTGGAATTTGTCAGTGCATACAGCAGCGGAAGCGTTATCTTCCCTTCTCGCAGGTCGTTGCCTACCGGTTTGCCGATAGACTCGCCAGTGGCCACATAATCGAAAATATCATCCTTTATCTGGAAGCATTCCCCAAGCAGCCGGGCAAACATCGACAGTGTGTCGATCCTCTCGTCGTCCACTCCTGCCGCGAAACAGCCCATCCTTGCGCAGGCCACAAACAGCGATGCCGTCTTACGGTTGATTATCTCGAAATACGCCTCTTCGGTCAGCGTGTGGTAGCGGGCATTGTATATCTGGTCCAGCTCTCCCAGCGACAGCTGCTTGCCCAGGTCACTTATCGACTCCACTATACGGATGTCGCCTGTAGAAATGGCCTGCTGCAATGCCACAGACACAAAGAAGTCGCCCACCAGCACGGCTATATGGTTGTCCCACGAACTGTTTACAGTCGGTGTACCGCGCCGCATCTTGGACTCGTCGATCACATCGTCATGTATTAGCGATGAGTTGTGCAACAGCTCTACAGCGGCGGCTGATGCTATGACCTGCCGCGACACCGCACCGAACATTTTAGCGCTGAGTATGACTATAATCGGGCGTATCTGCTTGCCTTTTGTCTTCAGGTAGTTGGTGACAATGGCGTTCATCAGCGAATTGGACGACTCCAGCTGGCGTGATATAAGGTCATTAAGCGCCTGGAGTTCGGGGGCGATGGATTGCTGTATTTCTTCGATTGTCGTCATGTAAGGCTGGTTCAATATGGCGCAAAGTTACTAAATCTTATTATATTGAAGATGATTTGTGGTATATTTTGCTAAAATTAAGGGAAATATATTCAGTTTATTCCTGGCTGGATGCAGCATTGACATATATTGTGGTATCGTCTATGCCGGCTTCGGCCAATGCCTCACGGCGTTCGCGGCAAGTGCCGCAAGTGCCGCAATGGTGCTCGCCTCCGCGGTAGCATGAATATGTTGTCGAATAGTCGATCCCCAGCGAAGCCCCGCGAATTGCTATCTGGCCCTTAGTAAGCCCTGTGTAAGGAGCCCGCAGCTCTACCCCAGCAAAAGTCCCTTTTGCGATTGCAGCGCCCATGGCGTCCACAAATTCCGGCCGGCAGTCGGGATATATTGTGTGGTCTCCGGCATGGTTGGCCAACATCACGGCCTTGAGGCCACGGCTCTCAGCCAGTCCTGAGGCGACTGCCAGCATAATCCCGTTGCGGAAAGGCACGACGGTGGAACGCATGTTGTCATCGGCATAGTCTCCGTCAGGTATGGCGTCAGCCCCCGACAGCAGCGATGACGAGAAGTACCGTCCCATGAATTCAAGCGGTATCTCCACAAGCGGTATGCCAAGAGAGGCGCAATGCAAGCGTGCACACGCTATCTCACGGGCATTATGGTTCGAGCCATAATCGAACGTCACCGCAAGCGCTATCGACGGCGCATATTCATGCAGCATGGTGACGGAGTCCATACCTCCGGAAAGCACCATCAAAGAATCCTTTTCCATATCAACAAAACCTTTGGGTCAAAAATCGTTCCTGAAAGCAGCCAGCATACGTTGGCGCACCATGTCCTGGTGGTCGGCATCGCCATAGTTGGCAAAGGGGTATATGGATATGCCCCCACGTGGGGTGAATAGCCCTATCACCTCCAGATATCTCGGGTCCATCAGCCTGACAAGGTCCTTCATTATTATATTTATGCAGTCCTCATGGAAATCGCCGTGGTTGCGGAACGAGAACAGGTAAAGCTTCAGGCTCTTGCTCTCCACCATCTCCTCACGCGGTATATAGTTTATGACTATGCGTGCGAAGTCAGGCTGCCCTGTCTTGGGGCAAAGCGAGGTGAACTCCGGACAGGTGAATGTGACAAGATATTCGTTTTCCGGATGCTTGTTCTTGAAGGTCTCAAGCACCCCTGGGGAATATTGCGTAGGGTATTTCACTCCGGTGTCACCCAGCAGGGTCACTCCCGGCATCTCTTCTTCTGTTCTCATTTATCAGGTTGTCTTACATTAGGCCGACAAAATTACCAAAAGCCTCACAATTATGCAAACAGCGCGGACATATCCCGGTGGATACGTCCGCGCTGCCCATATAACATGACGCTGATTACTTTTTCTTCTTGGAAAGGTTGTAAAGGCGAGGATCAGCCTTCTGCAGCGCATCGAGGTCGGCTTCTGACGCCTTCCTGAAGTCCTTAAAGGATGCCGGATAGCCTGTGATGGTCACGCTTCCGCCACCGAGGTTCATGAATGTGCGGGTGGTCTTGATCTGCGGTTCAAGCAATATGTCCGCATTGCTTTCCTCAACCATATCGGCAATGAGGTTGCGTATGCGTTCTTTTGTCGAAAGGCCGCCCCACCAAGAGAATCCCCATGATGCGGTACGGGTGATCTTGGGCTGTATGTCAAGGTCTGCCACCACCGGATATTGCACCACAGCGGTCTCCACTGCTGCCGTAGCCGATGTCTTCTTGACCGTCGAACATGATGTGAGGCCCAGTACGGCCACCACCATAATCAATAATATCTTCTTCATAGCCAAAAACTTTTCGGGGTAATTTACCGGCTGGCCTCTTTAAAATTCTTATATCTAGCGGGGTATCCTGTAACGGTGATCTCGCGTATCTTGCCGCGCTTGTAGCGTGCATCATACTGCATGTGCACCATCACATAGGCATTCCCGTTGGCCTTCAACGCCTCGGACACAGCGGTCGCGATGATGGACTTGTTGCCGCCACGGCGTACACTCTTGGGGAATTTGTAATAGAATGAGATTTTCTGGTTTGACACTGCAAGGCCGGCAGTATTGTCGCTTGTCAGCTCGGTAGCTACATCCTGTGTGGTGGATGTCTTTTTCACAGTCGAACACGATGTCGAGGCCATTAATGCCATCAGCACCGCTGCGGAAATAATAACTTTTTTAATTGTAAAATTGGAAATAACTGTTATAGAATAAATTAGAAATAAAGGTGTGAGTGTATTTTCTATATTAAGGTTTAAAAATCAGATGTTTTTGTAAAATTATGTAAATACATCGAAGGGCCATCAAGACGCCTGCGTGTTTAACATTTATTTAACACTGGCCGCCATGTAAAAAACGGAAGCAGACATCTACGTGGAGAAAATTTCTTAACTTTGCCGGATGGAAAAAATCAGGAACCTTCTGGGCTGGGGACGGCGCTACATTTCATTCACACTGCTGATTGTGGTGGCATATCTGGCCTTTTTGCTGTTTTTCAATGAAAACTCTATGATGAGGTCGATAGACCTTGACCGCACCATAGACAGCCTGCGCACGGAGATACGCGTCAACCAGGACTCACTGGAATATTACAAGGCGCTCAACAACCGCCTGTCCACGTCACCTGAAGAGATGGAACGCGTCGCACGCGAACAGTATAACATGAACCGTCCGGACGAGGACGTATACGTATTCAAATGAAAAAAACCGTAAAGAATCCGCCCAAATGGGCTACATATTGCATAACGGCCGGACTTCTGGCCGTAGCGGCAGGAATAATGATGCCCCTGTTCCTCGGACTTGGAAACGGGACATACAAATGGGTATACGCCGCCGGTGCGCTGGTGTCACTTGCCGGCCGCGTGGCCGGAGGCTACCGCGGCAGCGAAGTCAGGCTAAAACGCCTGTACCGCATGGAGGCATGGAGCTCGGTGATGTTCTGCGCCGGCGCATTCTTCCTCTTCTACGGCACGGCGCCCCGCGACTGGATCGCATTCACCCTTGCCGGTGGACTGATAATAGTATTCACCTCATGGCGCATACCCAGGGAAATCAACAAACTGCAGCGTAATGAAGGCGGAAAAGCTAATAAATAGTTAAATTATCGACACAGTTGGGCCTAATTCGCAATAGATTTACTAATTTTGCGCCCTATCATGGGATATAATTTCACCATAGACCAAGGCAACACCGCGGCCAAGGTTGCAGTGTGGCACAACGACCGGATTTTGGAAGTCGACTGTTACCGGCGGCTCACCACCGCCCACATACAGGCACTGGCCCGTAAATATCCCCCAAGCGCCGCCATATACTGCACCGTGACATGCAAAGGCGGAGAAATCGTCGGAGAGCTGAAGAGGCTTTGCCCATGCGTGTACACCATGATGGCATCCACCCCCCTGCCAGTGAAAATCGGATACCGCACACCGGCGACACTGGGGCTCGACAGGATAGCGGCCGTAGTAGGCGCATACACGTCGGCGGCCGGCAAATGGGCTCTTGTCGTAGATATCGGCACGGCCATCACCTATGACGTGCTTTCACCTGAAGGCGTGTTCATAGGCGGCAACATAGCCCCCGGAGTGTTCATGAGGCTTGAGGCCCTGAACCACTATACGGCACGGCTTCCGCTGGTGGAGACCGGTGGCGAATGCCCGGAATGGGGCTACGATACGGAAACAGCGCTGCGGTCGGGGGCAATATCGGGTGTGATAGCAGAACTCGACCTATACAGGCGGAGGCTGCCCGGAGAAGCCATGGTGTTCCTCACCGGAGGCGCTGTAGACCTGATAGCGCCAAGGGTGGAACTCCCGGTGACAGTGGACCATCATCTCGTACAGAAAGGACTAAACAGCATAATAAACTATAATGAGAATAAATAAAGCATTTCTGACCCTGGCTGCCGCCGTGATGGCCCTGGCCGCAACCATACCCGCCACACAGGCGCAGAACACCATGGTCACCTCGCCATATTCACGGTACGGCTACGGCCTGCTGAACGACCATGCCACCTCGATGCAACGCGCAATGGGCGGCGTGGGCTACGCCATGAACTCCGGAAGGCAGATCAATGTGATGAACCCGGCATCGTATGCGGCGATAGACTCATTGACATTCCTGTTTGACATAGGCATGGACATGTCGCTGCAATGGAACCGTGAGGGCAGCAAATACGGGCGAGACTTCGGCGGAGGGCTTGACTACATCACAATGCAAGTCCCCATCACCAAATACCTCGGCGCAAGCGCAGGCCTGCTGCCGTATTCATCAGTAGGATACGCATTCGGAGGCGAGACCGACAACGGCAACGAGACCCGCGAAGGCTCAGGAGGCCTCAACCAGCTATATCTCGGCCTCAGCGGAAAGATAGTGAAAGGGCTCACGGTAGGCGCAAACATATCATACCTGTGGGGCGAAATGACCAACACCGCTTTCGGCATAACCGACCCGGGAGTTACCGGAGGGACAACAGCCCCTGTGGGCAGATACCAGCATGTGATAGACGTAAAGGACTGGCACGTAAACTTCGGTGTGCAGTATACCATCAACATCAGCCGCCTGAACTCACTGACCTTTGGCGCCACATTCAGCCCAGGCAAAGACCTGCACGGCCATACATTCGGCACAGTGACCCACGGCACATCGTCTAGCTCGGGAATACAGTTCTCAACCCCCGACACAATCGGCTACTCACGGCTTGACGGCAACTTCACCCTACCCGACACATGGGGAGCCGGCATAGCTTACAAATGGAACCAGAGGCTATTGGCCGAGGTCGACTTCACATACCAGAACTGGAAGGACGCCAAATTCAAGGCAATCGAGGGATGGGAGTCTACTACATTCGACAACCGCTGGAAAGTGGCCGCCGGCATACAGTACCAGCCCAATCCCCGCGGAAGCTACCTGAGCCGGATCAATTACCGTATTGGCGGATTCTATAACCACGACTACATCACTATCCGCGGCAATAATGTACGTGACTATGGAGTGTCGGCCGGTTTCGGATTCCCCGTCCCAAGCTTCAAGACGCTGGTGAACCTCACTTTTGAATACCGCCACCGACAGGCCCACCCCGACCCGCTGGTGAAGGAGCAATACTTCAACATAGCAATCGGCGTGAACTTCAACGAAATGTGGTTCTGGCGCAACAAGCTGCGCTAACCAGGAAGCCACATACAAGACGCCATGCACATACGCCTCAGGACTCTGCCCATATACATCACAACCGCCATCACATTGGCGGCATGGGCCGCCACATCCGGATGCTCGGAGGAAGAACGGCAATATGTGGCCAACCTCTCAGAGCCGGAGACTATGCCTACCATGCTGACGGAAGACGTACTGACATTGGTAAGCGACTCCGGATACACACGATACCGCATGACAGCTCCGCTGTGGCTGATGTTTGACGAGGCCGCCGATCCCCACTGGACCTTCCCGCAGGGGGTCACCGTACAGCAGTTCGACGAGCAGTTCCGCCCATCGGCATCAATGGACTGCGACTCAGCGACCTACTACAGCGACCGCAAGATATGGGAATTTGAAGGCGATGTGGTGGTCATAAACACACTCGGCGACTCCATACTTACACAACAACTGTTCTGGGACGTCAACGACCAGAAGATATATAACGATGACGAATTCATCCATATCGTGCGCCAGGACAGGATAATAGAAGGTTACGGGTTTGAATCGAACCAGGATGTGACACGCTTCAAGGTCAAACGGCCGCAACTCATAATACCGATACGCAACCTGCGCCGCGGCGACACCGACCAGCAGGCTCATGCACAAAACCTTGAACCCGTCCAGGACACCATCACCGACATGGACAGACGCCGGCGTCACGGCGCACCTGTAAGGGCATCACAGAGAGCCCGCACCAGGGACACGCAGACAGAAGAGGACACACCATTCCGGCCTGAGCAGCCAGCAAGGCTTCCTTTACGTCCAGAGCCCAACTAACACCACAAGAACCAACAAACAAAAGCCATCATGCTCACCTGGGTAGCCATATCGACAATATCGCTCATATTTTCCGCACTGTTTTCCGGTACGGAAATAGCCTTTGTGACCTCCGACCGCGTGCGTGCGGAAATCGACAACAAGCGCGGAGGGCTGATATCCCGTGTGATAAACCGATTCCACACCCATTCCGAATTCTTCATTTCGACAATCCTGGTAGGCAACAACATCATGCTGGTGATATACGGCATGGGGGCGGCGGCCATTATCGAGCCGTGGCTGCATGAGAGCTGCGGTATAAATTCCGAATTCCTGATCCTGCTACTGCAGACGCTCATATCCACAGCCGTCATACTCATAACAGGCGAATTTTTCCCAAAGGCGATATTCCGGATAAACCCAAACAACTCCCTGCGCATATTCGCACTACCGATATACCTCTTCTACATCGTGCTCTACCCGATATCGATGTTCTCCACATGGCTGTCCAAGATGCTGATGAAGCTTTTCGGCATAAAAGCCGAAAACCAAAAACTGCCGCTCATATCGGTAGGAGACCTCAACGACTACCTGGAAGAGACAATCGACAACCTTGAGGAAAAACAGCATGTGGTGGAAAACGAAGTAAAGATATTCCGGAACGCCCTCGACTTCTCAAGCACTCACCTGCGCGACTGCATGATACCCCGCAATGAAATCGTGGCAGTCCCGCTTGACACACCGCGAACGGAACTCAGCCGGCTGTTCACTTCATCGGGCCGTTCAAAGATAATCGTCTACAACGGCGACATCGACACCATAATGGGCTACATACATGTAAGCGAACTGTTTGACCCGTCGACCGACTGGCGCTCCCACATAAAGCCGGTTCTCTATGCCCCTGAGACCCTCCTTGCAAACAAGATGATGCGCAGGCTACTTGGCGAGAAACGCTCGATAGCCATCGTGGTGGACGAATTCGGCGGCACAGCCGGAATGGTGACCCTCGAAGACCTGGTGGAAGAGATATTCGGGGATATCCAGGACGAGCATGACAAGAGCGGACTTACGGCACGCACCATCTCACCTGGCGTCTACGAGTTCTCCGGACGCTACGAAATATCCATGCTCAACGAGAACTACCATCTCGAAATACCTGAAGGGGATGAATACCAGACACTCGCCGGATATATCCTGTTCTCTACCGGCACTATACCCGCCCAAGGGGAAACGGTGACCCTAAGAGGCCTCTCGCTTGAAATAGTCAAGAAGTCGGCATCAAGGCTGGAAATGATACGGGTCACGGTAAACCCCGAAACAGACCAAATGGACTGACCACAGCTCACATTTAACCAACATTAACACCTCTTTTTCTTGCCCATGGCATAAAAAGGGGCTAACTTCGCACACCGTTATCACCTTAAAACTCTACCGTACATAACTGCCTAAATTCCGCGATGATTCCATTAATGCTGACCATTTTTGTGGCGGGCTACCTGATGATAGCCTTCGAGCACATGTTCAAGATCAACAAGGCAACATTCGCCCTCATAATGTGCGGGCTGCTATGGGCGGTCTATTCCGTATCGACCCATGACCCCAATCTGTCCAGCGAACTTGTGGTAGCCCTCGGCGACACCTGCGAGATTGTGGTGTTCCTCATCGGCGCGATGACCATTGTGGAGCTGATAGACAGGTATGGCGGCTTCAACATCATCGTCCACAGGATTCATGCCGGCAACAAACGGTCGCTGATGTGGGTACTGGCATTTGTCACGTTCTTCATGTCAAGCATCCTGGACAATATGACAAGCACCATAATAATGGTGATGATGCTGCGGCGCATGCTAGCCGACCAGAAGGAACGGTGGATGTTTGCCGGGGTGATAGTCATCGCCGCCAACAGCGGCGGGGCATGGTCGCCAATAGGCGACATAACCACCATCATGCTGTGGATGAAGAACTATGTATCCTCGATAGACCTTATCCTGAACCTGCTCGTCCCGTGCATAGCATCGGTGATAGTCCCATGTGCCATAGCATCGAGATACATAAAGCCCCAGCCAGTGGAACAGCTCAACGCACAGGACACACGCATAGGTTACGAAATATCGAAGGAGCACCGCGGGCTCAGCAAGCTCATACTCGTATGCGGAGTCGCCGGACTGCTGCTTGTACCTGTTTTCAAAGCCACTACAGGGCTTCCGCCATATATGGGCATACTCATATCGCTGGGCTTCCTGTGGCTGCTTACGGAACTGATAGTGGTGCACTACCAGCTTGACGGCAAGATGGAGGGCCGCATATCACAGTCGCTGCGCGCGATAGACATGTCCACCATACTCTTTTTCCTGGGCATACTCCTTGCGGTAGGCGCGCTCCAGCAGGCTGGCATCCTCAACACAATGGCCACCTGGCTCAACGAGAGCCTGCATGAGCCGTATACCATAAACGGCATTATCGGCATACTGTCCTCAATTGTCGACAACGTACCCCTGGTGGCAGCATGCATGAACATGTACCCTGTGGCAAGCGATGCAATGGTGGCGGCAGCCTCCGACCCGACATACATGCAATATTTCGTTGAGGACGGACTGTTCTGGCATCTGCTCACATTCTGCGCGGGCGTAGGAGGAAGCATGCTCATAATCGGGTCGGCGGCAGGCGTCGTGGCAATGGGCATTGAGAAGATTCCATTCATGTGGTATCTTAAGCGCTTCTCCTGGATGGCCCTTAGCGGCTATCTGGCCGGTATAGCCTTCATCTGGCTGGAGACCCTCGTAATAGAGATATAGATAGATAAACTAATATAACTTTTGTTAAATATACACAAAACATTGTCGGTTTTATCGGCAGTCTTTACTTATTTACATAAATATATTTGCAAAGGGGACGAATTTGTTGTAACTTTGCACAGACTTCAGGGTCGGAGGGGGCAGGCGCTTCCTCCGATTTTGTTTACCGTACATACAATCCTATGTTAGACAAACAAGAACTCACAGAAACCATCAACCGCGCCATCGGAGAGACCGGTGACGGTGACCTGTTCCTGGTAGGGGTCAACGTAACCCCCGACAACCGCGTGACCGTGGAGATTGACGCCGCTGGCGGAGTAGACATCGAGGCCTGCGTGGCCATCACCCAGGCCATACGCGGACAGTTCGACCCCGAAAAGGAGGATTATGAACTGGAAGTGGGGTCTGCCGGGCTGACCACACCGTTCAAAGTGATAGAGCAGTATGTAAAGAACATAGGCAACCAGGTCGATGTGCTCACCCGCGACGGCAGGAAGGTGCACGGACGGCTGGTAGAAGTCAATACCGCCGACATGCGCTTTACCGTTGAAGTGCCCACAAAGGTAAAGGAAGAGGGCATGAAGCGTCCCGTACTGACCGACGTGCCGCACGAATTTGCCATTGCCGACTGCAAGTCGGTGACCTATGCGATAGACTTCAAATAGCGCAAAGGCCCACAAAGAAAAGGACTAGAAACAAAAACAGCATAACATCACACTTAATATCCATGGCAAGAAAAGAGGATACACCGAATATGGTGGAACAGTTCGCCGAGTTCAAGGAACTGAAAAACATCGACAAGACCACAATGATAAGCGTTCTGGAGGAATCGTTCCGCAACGTGTTGGCCAAGATGTTCGGCACAGACGAAAATCTAGACGTGATTCTCAACCCCGACAAGGGCGATGTGCAGATATTCCAGAACCTCGAGATTGTGCCTGACGGCGAGGTAGCCAACCCCAACCTCCAGATATCGCTGTCGGACGCACGTGCCGATGACGACCCCGATGCCGAGGTAGGCGAAGACCACACCAAGGAAATAATATTCGCCGATTTTGGCCGCCGTGCCATCCTTAACCTACGCCAGACCCTACAATCGAAGATCCTAGACCTGCAGAAAGAAGCAGTATACGCCAAATTCAAGGACCTTGAAGGAGAGTTGGTCACCGGCGAAGTGTACCAGACATGGTCAAAAGAGACCCTGCTGCTCGATGACGACAAGAACGAGCTTCTGCTGCCAAAGAGCGAGTCCATACCCGGCGACTTCTTCCGCAAGGGCGAGACTGTCCGTGCGGTGATAGCCAATGTCGACAACAAGAACAACAACCCGAAAATCACCGTATCGCGTACCAACGAACAATTCATGCGCCGTCTTTTCGAGCTTGAAGTCCCTGAAATACACGACGGCCTCATCAGCATCCGTGCCGTGGCCCGCATCCCGGGCGAACGCGCCAAGATTGCCGTGGAAAGCTATGACGACCGCATTGACCCGGTAGGCGCATGCGTAGGCGTGAAAGGCTCGCGCATCCATGGCATCGTTCGCGAGCTCCGCAACGAGAACATAGATGTAATCAACTACACCAACAACCCACAGCTGTTCATCCAGCGCGCCCTGTCACCGGCCAAGATATCGTCAATCCGCCTTGACGCCGAAGAAAAAAAGGCGGAAGTGTTCCTACGTCCCGAGGAAGTGTCGCTGGCAATCGGTAAGAACGGCCTGAACATCAAGCTGGCATCAATGCTCACAGGCTACACCATAGACGTGTACCGCGATACCGAAGAGTCCTTCGAGGAGGACATCTACCTTGACGAATTCAAGGACGAAATCGACGGATGGGTAATCGACACACTGAAGAACATAGGCTGTGTGACCGCAAAGAGCGTGCTCAACACTCCACGTGAGACCCTCGTTGAAAAGTCGGACCTCGAGGAAGACACCATCGACAACCTCATACGCGTACTTAAGGCCGAATTCGAGGACCAATAACAGTCCGTCCTCCCGGCAACCCAATACCCCTCTCCGCCTCCCCCTTTAAAATCCGAAACTTCATATATGGCGAAAACGAAAATCAGTAAAGTAGCAAAAGACCTCAATGTGGCACTTCCCACAGTCATTGACTTTTTGCGCAAAAAGGACATCACAGTCGACGAGAACCCCAATACAAGAATTGAGGACGATGTCGTACAGCTGTTGATGGAAGCCTTTTCAAAAGACAAGGACCAGAAAAGGCAGTCTGACAACTTCACTAACACACGTCAGAGCAGCCGCGCCAAAGCCGTCAAAGAACCTGCAAAGGAAGAGCCGGCAACAACCGATGATGGCCTGACAAGAATCAACCGCCCCGTATTCGTGGGAAAAATCGATCTGGACAAGAAAGGCAATCCGGTGTCGCCGATGCGCCCCAATGAAGCAGGCAAGACAGAAAAGACAGAGACAGTGGAAGCACACACACCCGTCCAAGCTGAAACAGCTGTAGAGGCTGTCGAGACCGCCATTCCAGAGCCTGCACCGGCAAAGGAAGAAGAGGCAATGCCTGTAGTGCCAGCCCAAGAGGAGGCAAAGGCGGAGACATCCGCAGGAGTCAAGGAGACAGAGCATATGGAAGACATACCGGCAAAACAAGAAGAGCCCAAAACAGAACCTGCAAAGGAAGAGCCTGCGCCAGAACCCGTAAAGGAGGTTAAGGCTGAGGAAGAGCCAGCCGTGAAACCGGAGGAAGCCCCTGCACAGCAGGAAGAGCAGATATTCCACATGGCAGTACCGAAGATCGGGCCGTCAATCAACGTGGTAGGCAAGATCGACCTCGATTCCATCAACCAGTCGACCCGCCCCAAGAAAAAGACCAAGGAGGAGCGCCGTAACGAACGTATATCACGCGAGCACCAGGGTCAGGCAGGAACATCGGCCGACCGGAAAAAGCGCAAGCGCATATCCGGCAAAGAGAAAATTGACATCGAAAAGACCGCACAGCAGACATCCGCAAACGGGCGCAGCGGGAATACCGCAAACCAAGGCGGCAACGACCGCGGAAACCGTGGAAAATCGCAAAAAGAGAACCCACGCGCGAAACGGCCTGTACACACCGAAGTCAATGAAGAAGACGTACAGAAACAGGTAAAGGAGACACTCGCTCGCCTCACCAACAAGGATAAAGGCCAGAAAAAGGGCGCAAAATGGCGTAAAGAAAAGCGTGAGGCCATCGCTTCACGCGAACGCGAAGCCGCCGAGATGGAACAGGCAGAGAGCCGTGTGCTCAAGCTCACAGAATTTGTGACCGCCAACGACCTGGCCACCATGATGGACGTGCCCATCAACAATGTCATCGCAACCTGCATGAACATCGGGGTTATGGTATCAATAAACCAGCGTCTTGACGCAGAAACGATAAACATCGTGGCCGATGAGTTCGGTTTCCAGACAGAATACGTGTCTGCGGAAGTGGCAGATGCCATCCACCAGGAAGAGGACAGCGAAGACGAGCTTGAAAGCCGTCCGCCAATCGTCACTGTCATGGGACACGTGGACCACGGAAAGACATCATTGCTCGACTATATACGCAAGGCCAATGTGATTGCGGGCGAGGCCGGAGGCATCACCCAGCACATCGGGGCTTACAACGTGAAACTGGCCGACGGACGGCATATCACCTTCCTCGACACCCCGGGCCATGAGGCGTTCACCGCCATGCGTGCCCGTGGCGCAAAGGTCACCGACCTGTGTATAATCATAGTTGCGGCCGACGATGCCGTCATGCCGCAGACAGTGGAGGCCATCAACCATGCCTCCGCAGCCGGTGTACCCATCGTGTTCGCCATCAACAAGGTGGACAAGCCACATGCCAACCCCGACAAGATCAAGGAAGAACTTGCCGCAATGAACTACCTGGTAGAGGACTGGGGCGGCAAGTACCAGTCGCAGGACATATCCGCCAAGAAAGGCACAGGCGTGGACGAGCTTATGGAGAAAGTGCTCCTCGAAGCCGAGATGCTTGACATGAAGGCCAATCCAAACCGCAAGGCCACCGGCTCAATCATCGAATCGTCGCTTGACAAAGGCCGCGGATATGTGGCCACAGTCCTTGTTCAGAACGGAACGTTGCGCACAGGCGACATCATCCTTGCCGGAAACCATTTCGGAAAGGTGAAAGCTATGTTCAACGAACGCAACCAGCGTATCAAGGAGGCCGGACCGGCGACACCCGCGCTGATACTGGGACTCAACGGCGCACCTACCGCCGGCGACACATTCAACGTGATGGATACCGAACAGGAAGCACGCGAAATCGCCTCCAAACGCGAGCAGCTGCAACGCGAACAGGGCCTGCGCACCTATAAACTACTCACCCTAGAGGATATAGGCCGCCGCCGCGCAATAGGCAACTTCCAGGAGTTGAACATAATAGTGAAGGGCGACGTGGACGGTTCAATCGAGGCATTGAGCGACTCACTGATAAAACTGTCGACCGAAGAAGTACAGGTAAACGTACTCCACAAGGCTGTCGGCGAGATATCGGAAAGCGATGTCACACTGGCTGCGGCATCGGACGCCATCATCATCGGTTTCCAGGTGCGCCCGTCGCAGGCGGCACGCCGTGCGGCCGAACGCGATGGTGTAGACATCCGCCTGTACTCTGTAATCTACCAGGCCATCGAGGAGGTGAAGAGCGCCATGGAAGGCATGCTCGCCCCCGAAATCAAGGAAGAAATCACAGGTACAGCAGAAGTGCTTGAAGTATACCACATCTCACGCGTGGGCACAATCGCAGGTACAATCATCCGCGAAGGCAAGATACGCCGCTCATGCAAGGTGCGCCTCATCCGCGACGGCATAGTACGGTACACCGGGGAACTCGGCTCGCTCAAGCGATTCAAAGACGATGTGAAAGAAGTCGCCTCTGGATATGACTGCGGTATGTCGATAGCCGGATACAACGACATAAAGGTCGGTGACATCATCGAAGGCTTTGAGGAAGTCGAGGTGAACCGTTCTCTGTAACTACAATCCAAGGGCCACACTGATGGCTACTGCCTATATAAACATAGGAAGCAATACAGGCGACCGCCGCTCAAACATAGAGCGTGCGGCCGCCTGTATTGCTGCCTCTTTCATGCCAGGGAAGACCATACGTTCGCAAATGACCGAGACTGAGCCATGGGGATACAGCTCTCCAAACGCATTCCTCAACCTGGGCATCGCCACAGACATCGGTGACACCCCGCCACTGGTGGCATTCAGAATGCTGATGGCCATACAAGACTCAATATGCAGTGCTGCACACCGCGACAGTACAGGCGCATACATAGACAGGATAATAGATATAGACCTCATCGCCATCGACGACACAGTGATCGACACCCCAGAACTGACCCTGCCGCATCCGAGGATGCACCTTAGGGATTTCGTTGTGCGGCCCATGCTGGAACTGTGTCCGGAGTGGGTACATCCGCTATTGAACAAGACAATACTCGAAATAGCCCAGACTTATAAATGACATAATGCAGACAGGGACGCCTGCCTTGACAGACATCCCTGCAGATGATCCAGGAAAGGTGCTGTCACTGTATGACAGTAGTAACGACGCCTCCTGTAAAAATCACAACAAAATCATTGGAAAACATCCACTTGGAGCGCTTTCCCATCTTGCGTACACTCACAGGGGCCCCGCCTACGAGCTTCACCTCTGTCTCGTTCATGCCTTTCACCACTGTGCCGTCCTTTATGTCCTTCCAATGGGTGACCTTCAAAGATGGATTATCCGACACATATGCGGCCATATCCTTGAGGTATTTGGAATTATTGAACGAAAAATCCTCTATCAGTTCGGCGTGGCGCTTGTTTGTGGCCGGTTTCATTTTTTCTATTGCCATGTGGCGCGGCAATATGCCCTTGTCTTTATAATCTATCTCGATCCCGTAGGAAACGAACGACAGGATGTCATCGGCGGCCTGGAACGCTGTAGTATACCTGTAAGTGGCGGCATCCTTGCCTTCTCCGCTCTTCACATGACGGCTTACCACAAACCGCCTGGAATCAAAATCGATGGTCTCTATGGCATCCGTCTCCCGGTCCAGGTTCTCGGCTGCATACACTACGGCCGCAATGAAAACCTGTGTCTGGGATATGCCCGGCACATCGATAAACTCCGACACTTCGACCCTACCGTCCTCATTTGCCACAGGGCGCATCATTACCACCCCGTCAATCTCGGAGGGCAACGCGGAGGCCTGCTCCTTTGCCCATACGCTCAGGCTGCTTGCACTCCCGGATGTTCCATCAGCATTCCCTTCATTATCTTTCTTGGCATAAACAGAAGACACCGCCAGCGCCGAAGCCATGGCCAAAACAATAATCCTTGAATATCTCATAGTCAATAATGTTAAAAAATACAGACTTGCACATCCCGGCGGCCTCTGCCGACAAAGATGTGCAAGCGCTATAATAGTTATTTCCAATAACTGTTCCCGGTTAGAATGCTATGCCAAGACGGATCATGACGTTGCTGGACTTGCTGTCACCGGCCATGTCGCAGAAGCCGCGCTGGTAGGTAACATCCAGATTGAAACGCTTCCACCAAGCACCGATGCCCACCTGAACGCCGGCATCAAAATCATCCAAGCCCTCGGCTTCATCATTGTGGGCAAAGTCATAGCTGGCATAGGCGCCAAGATGTCCGTCAAGCTTGAAATCTTCGGTAAACGCATACTTATATCCAAAGGTCACAGGAGAGAAGCGTACTGCATATGCCAGAGCATCATCATCATAACCCTTAATGCTGCATCCGCGTGTACCTACACCGAGATCCATACCCCAGTATACACTGCTTGAAGAGATAGGCTTATTGAACCCGATAGTGGCGTCAAATCCGATGGCAGAGCCGCCGCCTTTGTTGTCGGTAGCGTTGTTAAGAGTCATGCCGGCACGCAATATCCACATGGTATTGCTTTTGGGCTTTGTCACTGTACGGCTTGAGAGGATCTGTGCGTTTGCGCTGATGCCGAACACGGCTAGAAGCGCGATCAATAATACTTTTTTCATCTTGTTTGAAATTTATAAATAGTTGATAAAAGGTTGCCTATTTCTCTTCAGATGCACTGAATGTAGGTATGATCTGTGATGCCTGACGGTTGGGATACACCACACGTATAATATCGATCTCACTTGCCTTGAGCGGGCGGAAGTTGGAGTATTTAACAGGATATCCAGAAAGTTCTATCACCATAGTCTTGGAATCCTTGTCGACGACATATGAATTGAAAAGTGGCTCTATCACAGCATCTGCCCCGGCTTCGACTGTTGCACGGTAAAGGGCGCGTGCCTTCATGTTGTCGAGTTCGGAATTGGTGGTGTTGCCTAGCGAGGATATCTCAAACCGGTACGGTCCGAAGATCTCACGGCCTTCGGAAAGCATCTCCATGTCGCATATCTGCGGCGTGATGAACACACGTACCTCAGGGTCGAGCATACGCGCGCTGGATTCCTCGAAAATTTTAGTCTCTTGTTTTTTCTGTGCGTGGCATACAGTGCCGCCGGCAAGCAGCAGTGCCAGAATCGTGAAAAGATAACGGTTCATTATTCATGCCCTAGGATATGTGACGGGCGCAACTTTTAAGCGGCCGACTCCCTGGCACAAGAATAATTCAGATAATGTTTCAGAAAACAGTTTCACTGCCTTCACATAAAAAAGCGTGGGAGTCTGCATCCATTTGCTTATCCCATCTTTAAGGCTTCTCGCATTGCCATCGACAGAGGATAAGCAACGCCAGTCAGCCCACGCATGCGATATATCTACAATCCCAAAGGCCTCAGCCGCCATTACAGCGTTCTCTAGGCCATATAGGACCACGATAAAATATATCGGAGCGTAAACGTCGTTGTTGTTGCTTTATCTTCCCTGTCTGGTAAATTTTGCGAGAATTTAAAAGATAGAAGATAAACGCTGAATAAACGCGTTCTTTATGTAAAATACAACCCTATCCCACCTCTCTAGGCTGACGGGCTACTGCAAAATTAGTAATTATTTAATTATCCACAAAATTTTACATGTTTTTACAGTACAAATAGTCCGGCATCGCGTACACAGCAATAGTGCATGCGATGCCGGAATCTCTTTTTCCGTACAGACTATCCCCTATACGGTCTCGATCGGCAAGGTACGGTCTATACTCTTGTCAAGCGATATGAGGGTCTCAGTGCCTGTGACACCTGGTATGGTCTGTATCTTGTCGTTTAGCAGCTCCATGAGGTGTTCATTGTCGCGGGCATATACTTTAAGCAACAGGGTATACTGGCCGGTGGTGAAATGGCATTCCACTATCTCCGGTATCTTTTCAAATTCGGGCACTACGGTACGGTACATAGCCCCACGCTCCAGGTTGACACCGATATATGTACATGTGGCAAAACCGAGCATCTTGGGATTGACGTGGTAGCCCGAACCGGTTATCACGCCCAGGTCTATCATCCGCTGGATGCGCTGGTGGATTGCCGCACGCGACACTCCGCATTCCACAGCCACGACTTTCGAGGGCGTACGCGCATTATGCATCACGATATCAAGTATTTTCCTGTCAAGATTGTCCATTTTTTCCATATATACTGTCCTCTTTGCGTCCTTTTACTTATAAAAATGCTTTTACGCCTACAAAATTACAAAAAAATTGCATTCGCCGCGACATTATGAAATAATTATCGGCGGCGGATGCAATAATTGTCCTGTATGCCCTATGTTATTCGGCCGCTTTCACTTCAAGCACTTCGATATCAAATATAAGGGTGGCGTTCGGGCCGATCTTTTCGCCCGCACCGTTCGGGCCGTAACCGAGGTTTCCGGGGATATAAAGCGTAGCCTTACCGCCCTTGCCTAACAGCTGCATGCCTTCCCCGAAGCCCGGCACAACACGGTTGGGGGCAAATTCTGCAGTGCCTTCGTCAAATATAGTACCGTCCACAAGGCGGCCGGTGTATTTGACGGTAGCCTTGTCGTTTGCTCCGATACGGTTTCCTTCGCCAGGATTTTCGATCTTGTATGAAAGTCCGCTCTCACTTGTCTTGATGGATGAATCAGATGCCTTTGCTTCGGCAATGAATTTTGCGCCAGCCTCACCGGCTTCCTGGGCAACTTTTTCCTGCTCGCGGCGCTTCTGCTCTGCCGTGATCATGCGCAGCTGGTTCATCAGTGTTGTGAACGTGTTGTAGTCGGCATCAGAAGATGGGATTGAGTCGGCCATGAATTCACGCTTGAAGTTGTCGAGCACCTTTGACTTTGACAGCTTCACGCCGTCTTCGCCTGTCTGCTGTATGAAGCCCTTCATGTCCATGCCCACGCGCATGCCAAGGAGGAAGTCATTGCTGTCTTCGCTGGAAAGCACCAGTTGTATGCCTTTGAGCATCTCTTCCTTATTTATTTCTTCTCCTGAACGCTGAGCCTGCTGGTTAACGTAGTTCCAGATGTTCTGGCCATAAGCGCGGCCATAATAAACAGATATGGAGTCGGCCATCCCTTCAGAAACGGCTGACACGTTTTTCTCACCATCCTTGCCGGCATCCTTTGAGCAGCTGCTCATGCCTGCGGCCACAGCCACAACGGCAGCCGCGCCTAATAAAATCTTTTTCATATTGGATATTATATGTGTAATTGTTTGTTCCTTATTTTGTTTTACCTACACCCAGAAGCTTTATGTCGAAAACGAGTGCCGCATTGCCGGGTATTGCGCCCGGTATCCCTTCCGCACCATATCCAAGGCTGGCTGGGATGTATATACGGTATACGCCTCCGGGCTTCATCATTTTAAGCCCTTCGGTAAATCCGGGTACAAGCCTGTCAACATCGAATTCTACAGGCTGTTCGGAGCGGTCAAACATAGTACCGTCTGCAAGACGCCCGGCGTACGTGATAGTCACCTTGTCCCCGCTCTGTGGCATATTGCCTTCTCCTTCGGTCACCACTTCAAAAAGCAGACCCGATGGCGTGGTGACGACGCCTTTCCTCGATGCCTGCTGACGCAAGTATTCCTGCTGTGATGCCAAAGATACGGTATCGGCCACCGATGCACGGAGCTCCTCCATGACTGATGACATATAACGGTCGGCCTGGTCGGGGGTAAACCCTGTAGGCTCTTTCTTAAGCACCTTGCCAAGTGCAGATGTAAATGAATCGATGTCGATGGGTAGTCCGGCAGCCTGCATACGGTAGACGGTCTCCCCTACATATGCTCCGAATACGGTGGCAGCCGCAGTCGATACAGAGTCGACCCTTTCCTGGGTAGGTTCAGGCGCAACGGCACGGGCCATGCCCCCCGAAAAGGCCATGGCCGCGCAGATGCATATTATAGCTTTCCTTATCCGCATTGATACACTACTTCCCTACAACGCTTATCAGCTCCACATCAAATATGAGTGTAGAGTTAGGGCCTATGATGTTTCCAGCCCCATTTGGGCCATAAGCGAGCTGGGAAGGTATATAAAGACGCCATTTTGAACCGGCCTTCATCATCTGGAGGGCCTCAACCCATCCGGGAATGACCTGCGTCACTCCAAATGTGGCTGGCTCACCGCGCTCTTCACTGCTGTCAAACACAGTACCGTCAATGAGTTTTCCAGTGTAATGTACGGTCACCTGGTCGCCTGATTCCGGCATGACGCCATCGCCCTCCTTCAATACTTCATACTGAAGCCCTGAAGGGGTGGTCATTACTTCTGCACGCTTTCCGTTTTCGGCCAGGAACGCCTCTCCGGACGCCTTATTGACCTCTCCCATCTTTTCGGCCTCGGCACGCTGACGTTCTTCCATTGCTGTGAAGTATTTGCGTATCTCTTCCTTGGCTTCATCATAGCTCATCCTAGGGGATGAACCATAGAATACCGCAGCCACACCGTCCGCGAAATCCTGTACGTTGATTTCCTGGATGCCGGAAGCCTTGAAATTGTTGCCCATGCTCAGTCCCAGGGCGTAACTGATTCTATCAAATTCTTTATTTTCCATAAATAGGTTAGTTTTAAGCCTCTTCCGCCTTAAATGAATACGGACGGTGAAACATGGCACAAAGGTAGGTAATCTATCTTAACGCCTACCCATTATTTTAATAAAAAATTATTAAATGGCTATCAATCACCACCGTTATATGAACATCCGTGTGCCCTAATACTATTATATGGGATAATATACCTAAATATCAACATATTATAAATTATAGGACATACTAAATATATGCTTAATAACAATTATGAAGCAACTGAGTAGAATTGATTTTATGATTTTTAAGGGATGTTTGTTTTATTTAGTTTCATTTTGTTCGATGAATCTTTCTGATTCCGGTCACGCTTAATCATTGAAATCTCAAAAAGAATTCGTAACTTCGCATTGAGTAGAAGTGTATACTTTGCTCACTACATATTTGAAAAGCGTTTTTGCTTTATCCTTGATTCGAAAATCGCCAAAAAACAAAGAAGAAGGATAAGCAGTCAAAAGACGCTCATGCTTGTCGTATATCCGCTCCCCGGCAAGGGGTTATCGAGGGTCAGCGGATTTTTCCGGTGGGCGGGAGGGTGATGTCAAGAGTATAGTGTG
>ERZ777011.368-NODE-368-length-71066-cov-8.191379_pt1 | contig 71066 bp, 54 predicted proteins | sample MGYA00374964_ERZ777011 | MGnify/ENA primary metagenome ERZ777011 (study PRJEB29310, sample SAMD00008975) | mouse gut metagenome | study: EMG produced TPA metagenomics assembly of the Metagenome analysis of fecal microbiota from mouse which was promoted...
ACCGAAACACTTAAAAAAGTGAGCTGAATACGGAACAACTAACTGAACACCCTAATAATTTACTATAATAGTTGAAATCTTCGACAAGGGCATCCCAATTGTCAGATTTTTCAAACATGGCTAATAAACCATAGATGTTATTGTCTTCGGGAGTATAGAATACTGTTATAGTTGCGTCACGGCCTGTGAATTTTCCTTTAAATAATGAAACCCCTGAATATATTATTCCTGATAAGCCTTCGGAAAAACCTTTAGAACATATTTGCTCGCTAAATATGTCAATATTTCCACTGATAGGTATTCCAATAAACGAAAGGCTGTGTTTCGCCGCAACATTAAATGCGACACAAAACGTCAGTAAGATGGACGCTAAATATTTCATGCTTTGATAAATAATATAAATAATGTAAAGACGGATTCTTTTCTATGATATATGCAAAGTTGTCGGTTTTATGCATTATTATATTCTTCCCAAATGAGTGTGGCAAGGTAGTTATCGCTCCTGCATTGTAAATCGGCAATTCCTTCTTCAATCATGGCGGAAGTTTCAGATGTATAAAATATATCTGCCGCTTTCTCTGGAGAGAGACCGAACATTTTTACAAGAGCTAAAATTATTCTCGCGCATTTATTGCCGCGCAGCGCAAATTTACTTTCTTCGGTCATAGCTGTAAACTTTCAATATGTCTGAGACAATTGTCGAGCATCCGTTGCGAACGTATGCAGTACTGTATGTTGGGCTTCTCGTATCTCAGTAGTCCTATTGTTGCATCAGCAGATAGTTCACCTTCAAAAAAACGGTCCAATGTTCGAATTACTTTGTCGTTGGCTATGCCACCGATTACAAGGTCGAAATCAGTATCGTCATTACCGGCTCTGCATTTGGCGACAAATTCCAACCACTCTAAGTCGTATGACTGAAGTTCAAGTACTTTCCATTCTTGCGGATTGAATTCAAATTCATAGCTGCTGAGCCATGCTGATTGTTGACGGCGAATAAAACGTTCGCCGTATTTTACCGCCTGATTATGGATAGATGTGAGATAAAAGCCCTTGCCGAAATCAAGGAAATCGCGCGAATGAAGCGTGTCGGGATGTTTGACAGGTATTGTTGAGGAATGGTACAGTTTCATTGTGGTAATACTCCTTTCTGTTGCATGTAATCTGTAATGTCTTCTATAAGATAACGCGAACCGAAAGTATGGAGAACATCATATGAAGGTACAATATAACCGTAGAGTATGCCGGATTCATACAGCCTTTTATATACCTCGTTCTGAGATATGCCAAGATATCCCGATAATTTGCTTATCAGGTATGTTACGAATTCGAGTATTTCCTTGTTCATGCCTCTTTCTCAATTTTTTACTCGCAAATTTACATTTTTTTTGCGAGATACGCAAATCATTGATGCAGCTCTATGATACGTTGGTTGGAGCTGCCGCGGAAGCGTAGCGAGGGGTCGCGCAGGGCTTCGATGTACGGGCCGTCGACCAGAACATCGATATACTCAAGCAACTGAGAGTAGGGCGCACGGTGGCGTATCCGGTCATACTCAAAGCCGGTGTAGCACCAGATGCTTTTGCCCATGGCTTTTATGGCGCGTGCCAGCGGCACCAGACGTTCGGCCTGGTACATGGGGTCGCCGCCGCTGAAGGTAACATCGAAATCGTTGTCGGCTATATGTCGCAGAAGCTCGTCGGCTGCTATGTCTTCTCCGGCATCGAAGGGCCAGGTGTGCGGGTTGTGGCATCCCGGGCAGCGGTGGTCGCAGCCGGCGAAGTAAATCGATGTCCGCAGGCCCGGGCCGTCGACAGCTGTGCCGTCGACGATACCGGCCACACGCAGGGTGTGGCCGGTATCGTCTTGCAGGTTTGGGGTGCTGTTATTCATGTACCACGCGGTCGTTGAGTTCGGCCAGTTTGGCATTGTTCCATCGGTCGGTAGTGCCTACCAGATAGCCTGTGATGCGTTGCAGGCGGTCGATTGTCTTGCTGCCGCAGCGCGGACATTCCTGCAGGTCTTTGCTGGCATCTTCATAACCGCAGTACATGCAGCGGTTGCGGTTATGGTTTACCGAGCAGTAGCCTATGTTGTGCCGGTCCATAAGGTCGACTATGGCCGATATGGCTTCGGGATTGTGGGTTGCGTCGCCGTCGATTTCCACATAGAATATGTGTCCTCCGCGTGTGAGTTCGTGGTAGGGTGCCTCGATGCGTGCCTTATGGCGGGGCGAACAGTGGTAGTGTACCGGCACATGGTTCGAGTTGGTGTAGTAAGCACGGTCGGTTATGCCTGGCAGCGAGCCATATGTTTTGCGGTCTTTGGCGGTGAATTTGCCGCTGAGTCCTTCGGCGGGGGTGGCGAGCACCGAGAAGTTGTGGTTGTATTTCTCGCTGTATTCGTTTGCACGGCTGCGCATGTGGCCTACTATACGCAGTCCGAGTTGCTGCGACTGCTCGTCTTCGCCGTGGTGCTTGCCGGTAAGGGCTACAAGGCATTCGGCCAGACCGATGAAACCTATGCCGAGTGTGCCGTGATTGATTACCGGCTCTATGGTTTCTTCGGGACCGAGTTCGGAGGCGCCGTTCCACAGCTTGGACATAAGCAGGGGGAACTGCTTTACGAGTGCGGTTTTCTGGAAGTCAAAGCGGTCGCAAAGCTGACGCGCGGCTATGTCGAGTACGTTGTCGAGGCGGTGGAAGAAGGCATCGATGCGTTCGGCCCTGTCCTTGATGTTCATGCACTCTATGGCCAGACGTACTATATTCACGGTGGTGAAACTGAGGTTTCCGCGTCCGATTGAGGTCTTCTCGCCGTAGCGGTCTTCGAACACTCGTGTGCGGCAACCCATGGTTGCTACCTCGTATTTGTAGCGCAGAGGGTCGTCGGCACGCCATTTTTCGTGTTGGTTGAAGGTGGCGTCGAGGTTCACGAAGTTGGGGAAGAACCGTCGGGCGGTTACTTTGCAGGCCAGCTGAAAAAGGTCGTAGTTGGGGTCCTCGGGCAGATAGCTCACGCCGCGTTTCTTCTTCCATATCTGGATAGGGAATATGGCTGTGGCTCCGTTGCCCACGCCTTCGTATGTGGAGTTGAGCAGCTCGCGAATAATGCAGCGGCCTTCGGCTGAAGTATCGGTGCCATAGTTGATCGACGAGAACACCACCTGATTGCCGCCGCGCGAGTGTATGGTATTCATATTGTGTATGAATGCCTCCATTGCCTGGTGAACACGGCTGACGGTGCGGTTTATGGCATGCTGCAGGGCGCGGTCGCTGCCGGTGAGGCCGTCGAGAGGGCGCTTTATATAGTCTGCGAGCTTTGCGTTGTACAGTTTGCTGTAGTCTTCGCCACTGAGTACTTCCACATTCTTTACTTCTTCAATAAACGATGAGCGGACGAAGGGTGCCAGATAGAAGTCGAAAGCCGGAATTGCCTGTCCGCCGTGCATTTCGTTCTGGGCGGTTTCGAGCGATATACAGGCGATAATCGATGCTGTTTCGATGCGTTTTGCCGGGCGTGACTCACCGTGGCCGGCTATGAAGCCGTACTCGAGTATGCGGTCGAGCGGATGTTGCACGCAGGTAAGGCTCTTGGTGGGGTAGTAGTCCTTGTCGTGTATGTGTATGTAGTTGTGGCGGACGGCTTCGCGAACTTCGGCCGAGAGCAGATAATCGTCGACGAACGGCTTTGTAGTTTCGCTGGCGAATTTCATCATCATGCCTGCCGGCGAGTCGGTATTCATGTTGGCGTTCTCGCGGGTGATATCGTTGTTCTTGGCCTCGATGATTTCGTGGAACATGTCGGTGGTCTTGGCGCGGCGGGCAATGCTGCGCTGGTCGCGATATGCTATATAGCGTTTGGCTACTTCCTTGCGGGGTGAGTTCATCAGCTCCAGCTCCACCATGTCCTGTATCTGTTCTACAGTCATGCGTTCGTCGCCGCTGAGCGATATGCGCACCGAGATTCGGTTGATAAGGTTTTCGTCCTCACCTTGCTCGGTCTGAATCATCGCCTTCCGGATTGCCGCTTTGATTTTTTCTTCGTTGAAGCCCACGACACGGCCATCGCGCTTCACTACAGTCTGTATCATTATGTTTATTTTCTGGGGGGATTATGGCGCTTACTTAGGCAATTGCGTTGCAATTGCGGCTGCAAAGCTACGAAAAATTATCCATTCGGGCAAGTTTTATTTAAATAAAAACGTTGAAAGTTTTCCATTTTGGAAAACTTTCAACGTTAAAAATATCGCTAATATGCTGAAATTCAGTATGAGTTGTCTTTGTTTTGGATAACTTTGGGCTTTCAGGACTATTCCGGGTTGTATGGCGGAGGCGTTTGCGCGGGTGAATCACCGCTATCAGATTGATTATCCGATTCTGAGCCTTCGGCCGGCGATGCTTCGGGTAGTGCCGGGGTATCGCCGTTCTTGCCGAGAATCTCGTCGGTACGCGAAGCCCATTTGCGGGGGCCGAATATACGTGCGGCATCGTCGGTGAATATCACCTCGCGCTTTATCAGCAACTCGGCCAGCTCGTGGTGCTCCTTGGCATACTTTGTAAGAATGTCTTTCGCACGCTGGTACTGCTCGGAGATAATACGGCTTACCTCCTCGTCGATAATCTTGGCGCGTTCGTTGCTGTACGGCTTGCTGAAACCATAGTCCTGACCGGTGCTGTCGTAGTAGCAGAGGTTGGGCAGTCTGTCGCTCATGCCGTAGTAAACAACCATGGCATAAGCCTGCTTGGTCACACGTTCGAGGTCGTTTGCAGCACCGGTGCTTACGTGTCCCAGGAAGAGCTCTTCGGCAGCACGTCCGCCCAGCAGCGAGCAAAGCTGGTCGAGCAACGCTTCGGTGGGAGTAATCTGACGCTCCTCGGGCAGATACCATGCAGCTCCGAGGGCTTTGCCGCGCGGCACAATTGTTACCTTTACCAGTGGGTTGGCGTAGCGCAGATTCCACGACACTGCTGCGTGGCCGGCCTCATGTACGGCGATGGCACGTTTTTCTTCGTCGGTGGTTATCTTGGTGCGCTTCTCCAGGCCGCCTATTATGCGGTCGACAGCGGCAATGAAGTCTTCGCGGGTTACCTCTTTCTTGTCGTTTCGGGCGGCAATAAGCGCAGCCTCGTTGCATACGTTGGCAATATCAGCGCCGCTGAAACCCGGAGTCTGGCGTGCCAGCAGGTCTATGTCAAGGTCAGGAGCAGTCTTTATGTTGCGCAGGTGTACTTTGAAAATTTCCACACGCTCGTTGAGGTCGGGCAGATCGACATATATCTGACGGTCGAAACGTCCGGCACGCAGCAAGGCCTTGTCGAGGATGTCGGCGCGGTTGGTGGCGGCAAGGATTATAACACCGCTGTTCGACCCGAAACCGTCCATTTCGGTAAGCAGCTGGTTGAGGGTGTTTTCGCGTTCGTCGTTGCTGCCCATGTTCGGGTTGCGGCCACGTGCGCGGCCCACAGCGTCGATTTCATCGATAAATACGATACAGGGGGCTTTTTCCTTGGCCTGACGGAAAAGGTCGCGTACGCGCGATGCACCCACGCCTACGAACATTTCCACAAAATCGCTGCCCGACATTGAGAAAAAAGGCACATTGGCTTCACCGGCCACAGCCTTGGCCAGAAGGGTCTTGCCGGTGCCGGGAGGGCCAACCAGCAGCGCGCCCTTGGGAATCTTGCCGCCGAGATCGGTGTAGCGTTTGGGGTTTTTGAGGAATTCAACGATTTCCTCAACTTCGGTTTTGGCTTCGGCCTGTCCGGCCACATCCTTGAATGTGACCTTTACGGAGTTGTTTTTATCGAACAAAGCCGCCTTGGATTTGCCGACGCTGAACACTCCGGCGCCACCGGAGCCACCTCCCGACATACGACGCATTATAAAAAGCCACACTGCTATCATCAGAATAATGGGGCCAAAAGCCCACAACAGACTGTTGAACTGGCTGCTTTTCTCGTATTTGACACTTCCGTTGAAGTATCCTTTGGCACGCCAGCTGTCAACCATGTCGTCGAATTTTGAGGTGGAGGGTATGGTTGTGGTTATTTCAGGCTTGATGCTCGACCCGGGTTTATACTCGGTGTTTTTGAAAAGCACCGATGCAAGGGAATCGGAAATTTCGGCTTTCGCCTCTCTTGCATCGCCATATACCACAAGATTCTTGATTCCGCCCTGTTCGGCATAGGCCGTGAACTGCGAGTAATCCACTTCTTTGGTAATGGTATTGTCGTCGAGGTAATACATGCCAAGCAGGAATATAAGCACTATGGCATACATCCAGTACATGTTGAAGCGAAACGGATTCTTCTTTCCGTTGCCTTTGTTATTGAATGAGTTGGGAGGTATTGGCATATAGGATTATGTGTAGTTTCTCCTTGCGGGAATGATTAATCTAAATCCGGAATATCGGTTATAACGGCATCGCTCCAGAGGTCTTCGAGGTTGTAGCGGATTCGTGCTTCGGGCTGGAATATGTGTACCAGGGTGTCGCCGTAGTCTACCACAATCCACTCTGCGTTTGTGTAGCCGTCGTAATTATAAGGTTTTGTATCGCCGTTTTCAAGCACAAACTCGCGTACGCTGTCAGCTATCGCTCCGACCTGCATGTTGCTGTTGCCTTCGGCAATTATGAAGCGGCTTACCGGAGCTGCCTCTATGTGGGTCATATCTACTATGCTTATATTGCGACCTTTACGATTTTGGATACCTTCAATAATAAGTTTTGAGAGGTCATTGATATTGTTTTTATTTGGCATGCGTGATGATTTTGGTGATGCAAAATTAACTATATATTTCCATTATAACAAAACAAAGGCCAAAAATGATGAATTTTGACATTTTTTTTGAAGCTCTATTCATATCGCACGCTTTGGGCGGGATCCACGCGCGATGCGGCTATGGCCGGAACTGTGAGTACAAGCCACGCTGCGGCGGCTACTCCGATGTTGATAAGGAGTATGGCGGTGAAATCGAATTCTACCGGAACACTGCGCAGATAATACATCTGAGGGTCGAGTTGCAGCAGTCCGAAATGCTGTTGCAGCCACATCAGACCCAGACCAAAAATATTGCCTATGAACATACCTATCAGTGCCATTCGCATGGCCATGCGGCGGAATATGCCGCGGATAAGTCGCCTCGACGCTCCGAGGGTACGCAATATGCCTATAGTCGAAACTCGCTCAAGTACAATCAGAAAAAGGCTCGACACAAGCGTAAATCCGGCTACGCAAAGCATCAGCGAGAATATTACCACCACATTGGTATCGAGGAGCGACAGCCAGTTGAAATACATCGAACCTTTATGCAGCACCGTGTCGACAGGGTAGATATACTCACTGCGTCCGTTGTAGTAATCGTCGAGCAGAATGTCGTACAGGCGCTGTGAAACAGACGGCACACTATCCACAGGCAAGCCGCTGATGTCTATGCCGGTGCCGCTTATGGAGTCTATACCGGCCACCCGGCGCAGACCGTTGATTCCGGCGAACGCTACTGTGCCGTCGTAGTCGCTGATATCCGACCTGTAGATGCCTGCCACGGTGTATCGGCGCGATTTTATATTGTCATTGATAAAGAATGTGGCCTCGATTTTTTCGCCGGTCTGTATCTGCAGCTGTTTTGCTGTGGTGGCCGATATTACAATATGGTTGACACAACTATCCTGGGTATAGTCGGGCCATACGCCATCAATAATCATCGACCGTTCGAAAGCAAAACCATGGTTATCGTCGCGGGCTGTCAGAATCAGAGCGCAGAAATCGTCGGCAGTCTTCAGCATCACCGGCTGGCGCAGTACTACGGAAGCTGTGGCCCGGGGAGCCGCCTCGCTTATAGCGCGGATTAACTGCGGAGTTAGCTGTATGGTGGCTGCGGTAGCTCCGGATGAATCGGTATATCGGGGGCCAATGGAAATTTCAGACTCGAACCCACTGATTTTATCGCGTATCTGATGCTTGAAGCCGAGTACTATACATACGGTGAACTCCATAATTATAAGTGCCAGTGCCACCCCGGCTACGGCAATCACCACCCCGGCGGAGGCGCTTCGCGAGCCGCCGCCGCCCAACTTCAGGCGCAGGGATATCCAGTTGCTTATATTCATTTCAGTACAAAATTACGTAAAATTACGCAAATAAAGAAATAAGGCGCTCGAATATTTGCAATATTCAAAAAAAACTACTAAATTTGCACTCCGAAAAGCAAGAAAAATAATCAACAAACTATAAAGGCAATGAAAAGAACTTTCCAACCCTCTAACCGCAAGCGAGTTAATAAACACGGTTTCCGTGAAAGAATGTCTACCCCCGATGGTCGCAAAGTCCTCGCACGTCGTCGTGCTAAAGGCCGTGCCCGTCTGACCGTTTCGGACTCGATTGCCAGCAAGTAAACCAATTTCCTTGCAAAATACAACTGCGGGGCAGCCTTCAAAAGAGGTTGCCCCGTTGGTTTTTATACTTTTAGACCCCGTTTCCCAATATTTTTTATATAGTTATTAAGCAGAGCACTGTAGGAGGGGTTGTGGGAGCACTTCTAATCCGGGTATGCTATTCAAATCGGTAATTGTCGGCATCTTTGTAAAATGGGAAACGACGCCTGTATTGTTCCAATTTGTCTTTGAGCAGGGTGGCATAGATAATGCCGCTGTCGCTGAGCACGCCAACCGGCTTTCCCATGAAATCATATACCTCGCTCAGACCGTCATAACAACCATAGTCGTCAGTACCGGAACGGTCAGCGCCTACCACCACCGCCTGATTTTCGATTGCCCGCGCAATAAGCAGATGGCTCCACGCATAACTGCGCGAGTCGGGCCAGTTGGCCGGTATGAGCAACATGTCGTAACGCAGTCCGCGGTTGCGGCACCATGCCGGGAAACGCAGGTCGTAGCAAACTGTCATGCTTATATTCCAGCCACGATAACGAACTACCGGAGGTTCGCTTTCACCGGCCCCATAAAATTCACTTTCACGGCTTATGCCGAACAGATGGCGCTTGTCGTAAACAGCAAACTCTCCCGACGGCTCCACGAATACACAGTGGTTGGCCGGTCGCCGCTCGCTGTCGAGTTTCAGATAGCTGCCACATATGGCCACATTGTATTTTCGGGCCCATGCCAGCATACGGCCCAGAGTTGAGTCGGCGTCATTGTCATAAGGCTCGGCTTTTTCCAAAGCCACTCCGGCATCGGCTATGAACGCGGTGCTGAACAGCTCGGGAAGGACGAGTAAATCGGTGCCGTGTTCGAGTAGTTCGAGAGCATTCTCGATTTTGCTGAAATTCTCTTCAGGATTCAGAAAACATATATCCAGAGGCAATACGCCAATCTTTAGGCTGTTATTGAATTTCATAAGGCGAACTTTTCGGGGAATTTACCGGTAAACGGTCTGTAATAGTCCTTTATGGCTTTCATGTCGGCTTCGAGGTCGCCGGTGGGGTTGAAGGTCTTGGTAAGATACACCGATTTGGTGCTGAAATCTATCGCTCCCAGCACTATAGGTATGTCAGCTCCGTAGGCTATGCGCAAAAAACCGGTGCGCCAGTTAGGATTTCGGCTACGTGTGCCTTCGGGTGTAATGGCCAGAGTGAGGCGCTTAGATTCGCGGAACCGTTCAATGAGGGTGTTGACAAGGTCGCCGCCGCTGCCTTTAGGTGGCACCGGCACACCGCCGATAGCGCGAAAAAAACAGCCCATAGGCCAGAAAAACCAGGCTTGTTTCATCAGAAAGCCGGCCCTGCGGCCAATCGCCGCATAGGCCAGCTTGCCTATTACGAAGTCCCAGTTGCTGGTGTGTGGCGCCACACAGATAAGGCACCGCGGATAGTCGGGCACACTCACATGCAGTGTCCAGCCGGCCAGCCGCAGCAGTCTTGCAGCAAGATTCACTGTTTATTTCGCTTTGTTGGCTTCCTTGGCTTCTGTCGGAAGGGCTTTGTTCATTTCCTTCACAATCTCCTCCATGCGCAGGTTGAAGTTCTGGCGCAGTTTGGCGAAAGCAGCCTTGAAGTAAGTGCGGCGGGCCTTGCGGTATTCGGCATCGTTGGCAAAATCGCGGCGGCTCTTGTCGAAGTAGAATTTGCACTTGGATACAGTATCGGTCTGCAGTGCAGCCACGTCGCAGATAATACGGTGTGCGTCTTCACGCGAGAAGCCGTTGATGTAGTACGAGGCTACCAGAGTTTCGGCTGCAAGATCACCGCAGGCGTAGCGTACCTGTTTTTTGAATTTCTTGATGCTTGACATTTTATATCAATGTTAAAGTTTGTATTAATTAGGGTTTGTCAGAAATTTGCGGAAAGCGGGGTAGGTGGGCGGCAGTTTCACCGAGTGACGCTTGAGGTGCGACGAGTAGGCAAGCCGTTCGGGCACTTTCAGCGGGGTGCCTGTGGCGGCTTCGACTATTTGTTGCGATTTAGCCGGGTGGGATGTCGCAAGCAGCATGCGGTGGGTGGTGTCGGGGTAGGTCTGTTCCAGGGCAGCGTATGCCACGGCCGAGTGCGGGTCGAGCAGGTATCCGCAGCGGCTGTATACAGAGGCTATGGTGCTGCTGATTTGTTCGTCGGTAATGCTTACAGCGTTTATATCGCCGCGCATGGCCGCGATATCGCCGTTGTATAGATGCATCATGCGCGGAAGATTCGAAGGTGTTCCCATGTCCATGGCCCGGGCGTAGGTTTCGACTGTCACTCTGGGCATTGCGCCGCTGCCGAACTGCAGAAAGTCGCAAAAATGGCTGTTGGCATTGCAGGCCGCCACCAGCTGACCGAGCGGCAGTCCCATGCGGCGCGCCATTACGGCGGCGGTGAGCGCTGTCATGTTGCCAACCGGTATCGCCACCGGGCATTCGGCGGGGGCGATTCCTTCTGCCATCATACGGCTGACTGCATGGAAATAAATCGCTATCATTGGAATCAGACGCGCTATGTTCACCGAATTGGCTGTAACCAGATGCATTCTGTCGCGCAGACTTTCGTCGCTCATGGCCATGCGGACTATCTCTTTGCAGTTGTCGATATTGCCCTGTACTTCCACAGCCTTTACGTTCGGCGAGGTGCCGCGCAGATTGTCGCCTATGTGTCGCCTGTCGTTCTTGGGGAACAACACGTATACATTCACATCAGGCAGCGTGGCTATGGCATCGGCTATGGCGCCTCCCGAATTGCCGTTTGTGGCCATAAGGACATTCATCTGCATGTTTCTGCCAAACTTGCGGCTGAGCTGCATGCACAGCCGGGCCATGAAGCGCGAACTGATATCCTTTATTGCCAGAGTTGGGCCGTGAAACAGCTCCAGCACTGCGGTACCGCCGCCGATTTGTACCAGCGGAATATCGAAGTTGAAGGCGTTGTCGACAACCTCTTTGAGCATCCATGCCTCGATTTCATCGCCAAGCAAAGTGTTGCATACGGCATAGGCAATTTCCTGAAGACTCATTTCCACAGAGTTGCGAATGAATGCTTTAGGCACGCGAGGCAACTGCTCCGGCATATATAGACCTTTGTCGGGAGCGATGCTGCGTAATATCGCTTCCGTCAGTCCTACTTGTGGTGAATTGTGGTTAGTACTTATATAGGGCATTTCGATTGCGTTCGACAGCGAAGTTTTCGCTGCATTTCAGTTACAAATATAGATATTAATTTTAAAACCCCGAAATTTTTAACTAAAATCAACATAAAATGTCGGAGAATGTGTCCGGGGAAACAGACAAAAAATCCCGGGTCTTCCGGCCCGGGATTCACAATGCTATGTCGGAACTGAACTCAACGCACTACTACCTTGTAGCTTCGTCCGTCGACGCGCACTACATATATGCCTGCGGCAAGGTTTTCGAGTCCGCAGCAGCGGCCGTCGAGGGTATATGCCTCGGCCGACACATAGTCGCCGATGATTTCAATACGGCCGTTGCCGCCGTATACTGCGGGGGCGCTGTCAAGGTCGGCTGTTATGTCGCCTTCGCCGGCTGTATCTATGGTGGCGAATACCGCCATGCTGTGAGGCGGTACTGTTACCGCTACACTGGTGCCTGTGCCGGAGAGAACGGGTTCGAAGCCTGCTGATGCGGCCACCAGTTTGCAGTTGTTGGCGTTAAGCACAGTGCTGGCGGCGTTTACCGCGCGTGGTTCGCCGCTGATGGCCGGGTTGATGAATGCAATAGCCTCTTTCTTGCCGTTTCTCACCCGCAGAGTGCGCAGGGTGGTCATGTTTGTGCCGCCTGAATATTCAAATTCGGCATCCGGGCCGAAGAGGTCGGGATTCTCGGTGCGCAGGTGGCAGAGCTGCTTGTACACATCGTGCAGGGCCATGCGGTCGGGGTCGTCGAGATAATTCCAGACTACCATCTTCGGGCTTGTATCGTTGTCGCCGTTCTGGCTCTTGGTGGTCTGGTCGGCTCCGAGTTCGCCGAACTGCCATATCATCTTTGGGCCGGGAGTCATCAGCATTATTGCCGCCACGCTGCCCAGTCGCTTCATAATGGTCGGGGTGGAGTTTTTGACACCGGCTGCGCCCCATGTCACGCATTTGTAGCCCATGCGTTCCTCGTCGTGGCTTTCGGCGTACGACACAGTGCTGCCCCAGGGGCGTTTCTCGTTCGACGGAGCATAGAAGCAGCTGAGATATTTGCCGTTGCCGGAGCTTTCGTTATAGCCCATTGCATACTGGCATGAGTTGCCGTTGATATTGCTCCACTGTATCTGCTTGTCTTCGCCCAGTTTTATTTCTTCGAATGCCTGTGCAAGGTCTTCGTTGATGTGGATGCCGTCGGGTTTCACCGACTTGATTACATCGTGCAGGCGCTTCATGCGCTCGACACGTGAGTTGTTGTAGTTGTCGGTGCCGTTGCCGTAGGAGTTATTGTCGCCGAGGCCCTTTACGAGGTCGAAGCGGAAACCGTCGACGTTATATGCGGTGAGCCAGTACTTCAGGGCATCGGTCCACTGCTGCTGTACCAGGTCGTTGTCCTGGTTCCAGTCGTTGAGTACATTGTACGCATGTGGAGCGGTCTGGTTGTAGAAGGGGTTTGAGGCAATGTTGTACATTTTGTACCATGGATGCAGGCCGTCGCTCTGGTTGAATACAATGTCGAGTATCACTGCAATGCCGTTGCGGTGGCATATGTCGATGAATTCCTTGTAGTCGTCGGGTGAGCCGTAGGCTTTGTCGGGAGCCATGTAGAAGTTGGTGTTGTAGCCCCATGAGTTGTTGCCGTTGAACTCCATTACAGGCATGATTTCGACGGCATTCACGCCGAGCTCCTTCAGGTATGGAATCTTTTCGATGGCCTGACGTACTGTACCGTTGCCATTCGACTCACCCACAGTGCCGGTGAAGTCGCGCAACAGCATCTCATACACTATCAGATTATTGTGGTCGGGAATTTGGAAACTGCTCCAGTTGTAGTCGTCCATATCGCCTTTATATACCGAGATCATGGTGTTGTCGGGCACCTTGTTGTAGGGGTACTGCGGCATGTCGGGCCATACGGCGGGGTCGAGCCATTTGTCGTTGTAGTAGTCGAGCACAAGGTGGCAGTAGGGGTCGCCCACGTTATAGCTGCGGTTGTCGGAGCCGATTACTACAAAATAATAGTTGTAATAGGTACTGTTGTCGAGGCCGTTGACAGTGGTGAAGAAGTAGCGGTTGCCCTCGTAGTCCTGGTATTTCATGTTGCTCTCGTCGGAGATGCCGTAGTCGTTCCACGAACCTATGAGTACGGCACTCTCTTTCTGTGGTGCTGCAAGACAGAAGGTGACGCTGCCGTCGGCGTTCTTAACAGTTCCCATCTTGGGTACACCTCCGGGGTAAATGCCGGCTTCGGCCGCACCCACCATGGCGTAACTCCTGCTTGCGCTGAGAGTCTTACCTCCAGCGGTAGCGGTAGCCACCACCTGGTAGTTGCCTGCGTTTTCGAGTTTGTATTCGGCTGTAAGCTCGGTAACACCGCTTTTCGATGCTATTGACGTGCCGTTTACCGAAATATCGAGATCGGCTTCAGTGGTACTCTGCACCGTAAAGCGCAGTGTTGTGGCTTTCTTGAATACCGGACTTAGTTTATCGGCATTCGATGCAAAGCTGATGTCGAATCCTTCGGAAAGCACGTCGATAAGAATATCGCTTCCGTCGGCCATGCCGGCTTGCTTACGACCATCGGCGGTACGCGGCACCATGGCTATGTACCGGATATTTTCAGAGGGGTCGGTAACACCGAAATATTCGCGCAGATTTCCGATGGTAAGTGTGTAGGTGTTTGGAGCTGTGTATACCAGGTGGTTTTTGTCGGTGTTTACGGTCTGTGCGTTAGAACCGTCGTTTGCGGGCCAGTCGGCAACTACATACTTCCAGTCGCCGGTGCTTGCGCTCTTGTCAGTCACAAGTCCGATGTGGGCATAAAGATAGGAGCTTTCGGGCAGATTGGCAAGCCCGCTGTTGCCTTCTGCGGCTGCGGCATGATAGGTCAGCACTACGTTGTCGCTGTTCTGCTGCAATGGTGCAGGCGTGGTAGTCACCACCTGGGCCGATGCGCTCACGGACGACGCGGCCATAGCCATGACAACAGCCATGAATAAATTAGTTTTTTTCATCAAGAATTTGATTGTGTAGTTATGATATAATCTAAAGTGAGCAATGATATTGCGTTGCAAAGATAATGCAATTTTTTTTTATGCACAATATTGTTGCCGGATTTGTGCAGAACCGACGATTATTCCCAGCCCGGCAGGCGGTCGGGATTGAGGTTTCGTTCACCCAAATACCTGGCGAAATCGTTCTGAAGTGCCTTGCGTTCCATCATACGGGTGATGATTCGCGTAACCTCTTCGGTGTCATTGCGTTCCTGGGCAAGTTTCAGTTCCCCCAGTATGGTGTCGAGTTCCACACTCAGATGCATGCTCTTGAGCTCGTGCAGTGTGCGTGGCAGCAGTTCGAGCAGGCGCTCGCGCTCGCTGGGCACATTGCTGTAGATTTTGCTCAACTGATGTGGCTCTACAATCAAGTCGGTAGAAATGCGCCTCAGCATATCGTCGGGGCTCGATACCGCCCGTCGTGCCACAAATCCGGCGTCGAAGTCAGCCACTGCCTCGTCGAATTCTCGCTGTACCCGCTCGTTGAGCTCTATTTCTCCGCGGGTGATGTCGGCTACCGACATGCTGCCTGCTGCAAGAGCCCGGCGCCCCTGTTCGAGCCGGTCGGCCATAATCTGCCGTTGATTGTCGACGAAGCGGTTGTGAGCCTCAGGCCATTCGTTTGCCGCCATGTCGACGGCACACTGGAATACATGGGCCAGGGCGGCATCGGTAAACGTAACCTCGTCGTTTTCAAGATCGGCGGCCACATAGTCGATTACGCGCAGCGGCAACATTTCCTGCGGGTTCTCCGGATTGGCATAGGATGTGAATGCGTAGTTGCCGTGTTTGAGCACAAGTTTAAGCAAAGCCTCCTCGTAGGGGCGCAGTCGTCGCGACACTGCGGCATTGATGTCGGCCACGTCGTCGGAGGCGTCTTGAATCTGCTGCGGTGTAAGGTCGTCGACTGACGAACGCGCCTTGTCGCCCTGCTGCTTCAGCGCCTGACGGTAGGCGATGTCGGCTACAAGCTTCTTCAGCTGTATATGAAGCATGTCGGCCTTGACGCCCATGAGCCGAGCGCACTCGTCGGCATATACGCCGCGGGTTACGGCATCGGGTATCACGCTTATCGAACGCAGTATGTCGCTGATAACTTTCGAACGCTTCATGGGGTCGGAGCCTGCGTCCTCGAGCAGAATACGGGTCTTGAAGCGTATGAAGTCTGTTTCGTTATCCTTTATATATTGCTCCACAACTTCGGCCGGATTATGCTGGGCAAACGAATCCGGGTCGTCGCCATCGGGCAGCAGAAGCACCTTGATGTTAAGCCCCTCGGCGAGAAGCAGGTCGATGCCTCGGAGCGAGGCCTTTATACCGGCGGCATCGGAGTCGTAGATTACCGTTACGTTCTGGGTAAAACGGTGAATCATACGTATCTGTCCGTCGGTAAGCGAAGTGCCTGAGGACGCCACTACGTTCTCGATGCCGGCCTGGGACATCGAAATCACATCCATGTAGCCTTCGACCAGTATACATTTGTCGGTCCGTGCTATGGCCTGGCGCGCCTGATACATGCCGTAAAGTTCGAAACTCTTGCGGTATATCTGGCTTTCAGGCGAGTTTACGTATTTGGATGCGTTTTTGTCGGTACGCAGAGTGCGTCCGCCAAAGGCCACTACCTTGCCCGAGAGGGTGTGTACGGGGTATATTACACGTCCGCGGAAGCGGTCGTACACGCGGCCTTGCTCGTTTCGGATGGTCAGACCTGTCTTTTCGAGGTATTCGTCTTTGTATCCGGCGTGGTTTGCCGCGTTGCGCAGGTCGTCGCTGCGGTCAATGGCATATCCGAGGCGGAAACGCTCAATCATGGCATCCGAGATTCCTCGCTGCCTGAAGTAAGTCAGACCGATTGCGCGTCCATCGTCGGTATCGGTAAGGTTCTGCTTGAAGTGATTCATGGCAAATTCGTTTACAGCAAACATTTGTTCGCGTTCCGAAGCCTGGCGACGTTCTTCTTCGCTTTCCTCCCGCTCCTTAATTTCGATGTGATATTTGTTAGCAAGCCAGCGCAGTGCCTCCTGATACGACATCTGCTCGAGTTCCATAAGAAAATTGACCGGAGCACCGCCTTTGCCGCAACTGAAGCATTTGCAAATGCCTTTCGATTTTGAAACAGAGAAAGAGGGGGTGCGCTCGTTGTGGAACGGACACAGACCGATATAGTTTGCTCCGCGGCGTTTCAGGCTCACGAAGTCGCTTACCACATCGACAATATCGGCTGCATCGAGAATTTTCTGTACTGTTTCGCGATCGATTTTTTTCATAGTACAAAGTTAGTGAAAAATAGCATAAGACGCATACCGATTAATGTTAAATTGCCTCAAGCCGACAGGGCGGACATACGCCTTTAAAATAGAAAAAGGGAGGTTCTCACGAATCTCCCTTTTCTTACACATAGTACTTAATGTTAGATTTATATGTCTATTCCAGATTTGTTAAAAAAAGCGTTTAAGACTGCTTGTCGTATCATTTCCGAGTGCAAAGTTAGTGATAATTTTTAAGCTGGCAAGGGGTGGCTTGTATCGCTTGTCGACTACCTCATAACATTTCATAAGCATTTAGGCGATGTTTGATTTAAAAGTAAAATTTATAGCTTTAATTAATACGTTTGCAGCCGAAATATTTAAAAGTATCTTTAAAATAATTTTTTGCAAAATATTGTTAAATCGGCTTTTGGGGGTGGAAGTATGCTAAGAAACTATGTTTTACAGCATGATATAGGGGTAGAATGTGACTTTTTGCAAGCGATTGCAATTTTAACATTTGAAGGCGTCTGTGTACGCCTGAAATTATTAAGACCCCGTCCCCCCAATATCTGTTAAGGCTGGGGAACGGGGTCTTAAACAAGCTCTAAAAAGGTGTCCGGGCGGCGGGCGTCAGCGACGGTTGCCACACGCTATTATATGGCGGTCGGTGATGATATAATTTACGCGCATATCGTGTGGCTCGGCATCTATTTCATCTACGAGCTGAAAATCGTATGCCATGCCTACGGTCAGAGCTTTCAGGCCCGAAAGCAGTCTGTCGTAATAGCCCTTGCCACGGCCCACTCTGTTGCCGTGGCGGTCATAGGCCACTGCGGGTACTATGACCATGTCGATACCGCTGAGGTCGTTGAGTACATCTCCGTCAGGCTCCTCGATATTGAATGCGCCCAGGTGCATGCGGCTTCGCTGGTATGGAAGCACGTCGAGATTGACTCCGTTTACACGTGGCAGATAAAAATGCTTGCGGTCGGCCCAGCGTTCGATAAATTCGCGGGTCGATAGTTCGTCGGGCAGCGAATGGTACAGCAATATGTGTTCCGACAGCATGAATGCGGCGGTCTTTTCAAGCAGTTCGAAAGCGTTGCGCGCTGCTACGGCCTTCTCGACATCGTCGAGAAGGGCCTTGCGAGCTTTCATCTGAATGCGTATGCGATGTTTGTCCATATCGGAGAGAGGATTACTGGTTTCAATTATTCTTTACCGGAAAGTCGGCTTTGCCCTGATTGATAATGCTTATGGCCTTGCGCACATCTTCATCTTCCTTGTTATACACATTGTAGAAGGCGTCCATGCCCAGAACATAACGCACTATAAGGGACTTCAGTTGGTTAACAATCAGCGAAGCCGATTGTTCAATATAGTACGGACGTCGGCGCACTCCCTTTTCGACGGCATAGCGTACAAAGGAATTCAGCAACACATAATCGCTGTCGAGATTGCGCAGCAGTTCGTCGAGGGTCTTGTACTTGGAGAGTTCGGCGCGATTGAGATCGACGTATTCGTAGGCGTACGAATTTATAAGTCCGCGGTTTACCACGCTCACATAGTAGGTGTTGCGCCGGATGGTATCGGTAGGCACAAAGTAGTCGGGACTGATGCCTCCGCCTCCGTACACGTTACGTCCGCCGAGAGTGTGGAAAATCAGCGACTTGTCGATTACACTGTCGGCCTGTTCGCTGCCGAATATTTCACCGTTGAGGTAGCGGCGGTAAATCTCGGTTTCGTATTCGCCGATACCTTCGCCGGTATAGTCTTTCTGGATGCAGCGGCCCGAGGGGGTGTAATAACGCTGTACAGTCAGACGCAGTTCCGAACTGTCGGCGAGCAGAATGGGCTTCTGCACCAAGCCTTTGCCGAAGCTGCGCCGTCCTATTATCACGGCGCGGTCGTTGTCCTGCATGGCTCCGGAGAAAATTTCGCTGGCACTGGCCGATACCTCGTCGATAAGCACTGCCAGGGGAGTGTCCTGGAACAGGCCTGTGCCATCCGCCTCAATGGTCGAATTGTCATCAAGGTTGCGACCGCGGGTTTCCACAATCACGCTGCCGGGCTCAAGAAATTCGTTGGCCATCATTACAGCCGGCTCCATATAGCCGCCGGTGTTGCCGCGCAGGTCGACAATAAAGCTCTTTGCGCCCTCGAAGCGTAGGTTCACAAGCGCCTTGTAGAATTGCTCGTATGTGTCGCGGGCAAAACGGCTGACGCGCACATATCCGATTGAATCGGGTGTCATATAGACGCCTTCGATGATGGCCTGAGGTATATCGCCGCGAACGAGGGTGAAATTCTTCAGGTTCTTTTCGCCCGGGCGGCGTATGCTGAGTTTTACCTTAGTGCCTTTGGGGCCGCGTAGTTTTGCAAAAATTTCTTCGTTGCTGAGTTTTTTCCCGGCTATGTCGGTGCTGTCGACCGTAACAATTCGGTCGCCGGGCAGCAGTCCGGCCTTATAGGCAGGCGAACCGGCAATGACTTCGACTACTGTCACTGTATCGCCCGGAGTCTGGAACTGTATACCGATGCCACCGAAACTGCCCTCAAGTTCTGAGTTGACACGCTCCAGGTCTTTGGCCGATATGTAAGCCGAGTGAGGGTCGAGATTATGCAGCAGTTCGGGAATGGTGATTTCTACAAGTGAGTCAAGAGGAACGTCGTCGACATACTCGCGGTTTATCAGAGCCAGAACTTCGAGCATCTTGCGTTGCGAACTGTCGAGGTCGACACGCGGCGAGAGCAGATAGCCAAGCCACATGCCGGCGCATAAAAGAGCGGCTCCGATTATCGGAAACCAGTATATGGTCCTGAAATGGTTTTTCATTGATGGTTACTGAACATTTTCGATATGCACACATTCCACACCGGCACGGTGCAGAAGGTCGATTCCGTCGGACAGACGGTACAATTCATTGAATACCACCCTGCGGATACCGGTCTGTATTATCAGCTTGGCACATTCGATACATGGCGAAGCGGTGATGTACAGAGTGGCATCCTGGCCCGAGTTGTTGCTGCGGGCAAGCTTGGTTATGGCATTTGCCTCGGCATGCAGCACATACGGTTTGGTGTGCCCGTCGGCATCCTCGCATACATTTTCGAAACCGGCAGGGGTGCCGTTATATCCGTCGGATATAATAGCCTGGTTTTTAACAATAAGTGCGCCTACCCGACGACGCTGGCAATATGAGTTCTCGGCCCATATCGAGGCCATGCGCAGATAGCGTTTATCAAGTACTTCCTGTTTCAGGTGCGATGTAGACATGTCATTGGTTGAATTATCACACAAAGTTAATCTAAATATTTCAAACACCCAAATGTTTGGCGATAGTATTGGAATTTTATATTATCTTTGCAAAAAATATTATTTCTGAATATGAACCGTGTAGTCCGACTTCATTCTTTTGGCTTTTCAGAAAGCCGCACTTATCAGGTGGCGGCGCTGTTTATAGTCGCCAATCTGATTTTGCCGCAGCTGTTTCACCTTATTCCGCAGGGTGGTGTCACCTGGCTGCCCATATACTTCTTTACCCTGGTGGCCGCTTATAAATTCGGGTGGCGTGTAGGCCTGATTACGGCAGTGGCGTCGCCGCTGCTCAATTCAGTGCTGTTCGGCATGCCGCCTGCTGCCGCATTGCCTGCGATATTGCTCAAATCGGTGTTGCTGGCTGTAATATCCGGAGCGGTTGCCTCACGCAAAGCCGGTGCATCGCTGCCTGCGCTTGTGGCCGTGGTGCTGGCGTATCAGGTTACGGGGTGCCTGGGCGAATGGATTATGAAGGCCGATTTTGTTGCGGCCTGTCAGGATTTCCGCATCGGTATTCCCGGCATGCTTCTGCAGATTATTGGAGGCTGGGCTCTGATTAACTACATGCCCGACCGGCATTGAGCCGACTATAAAAGCCCGGGGGCGCCATGGCTATTTGCCTTCAGTGCTGCGAGTCTGTTCTATCAGTTCGTCCATTTCTTTGGGAATAATCATGACATCGGCCGGAGAAGCCGGACGCATGCCGGTGTACCAGCGGAACTTGGGCAGGAAAAACAGACTGCGCTTAGCCAGGAACAAAGGAGTGACCGTACCGGTGGTTTCGGGCCACATTTTTATCCGCTCGGTGGTGCGGCCGGCAAAGTCGGCTCTCAGAAAACTGCTTTGCGCATTTACAATCTTGTTGATGGTGCTGTCCTGCTCCTCGGGGTAGAGTATTAGCTCAACGCTGCCATTTATGTCCAGGTGCTTGAGATTACCATCGACAAAGTGCGCCACCATTTCCTTGCCGCTTATCTGGTTGTAATATTGGTCTTCGATATGGTCGGCGGTGAACGCCTGCTCGGGAATGTTCACCCGGTCATAAGTCGAGTCGTTGAAATGCACGGCTATCACACGGCCCGAAATCTGCCTGTCCTCACTCCACACCACCGGACTGACAAACATACGCATAGTGGAATCAGCCTCAGTCACCCGCAGACTGTCGCATATTCCCTGCATGTCGCTGCGGTAGAATCGCACACGTGGATAAACAACACTTACGTGGGTGCTGTCGATTCTTACGCTTTCGGCCGTACCGGCTACGGTGTCGGCGGGCGTTACAATGCTGTCGATTTTCACAAAGCCCTCAATCTGCCTGCCGTGCATGAATAAGGTGTCGCCTTTGGAGTATTCCTTCATAAGCGCATGGCCGGTTACGTAGGTCGAGTCGCGTTCCTCGTTGTAATAGCCGTAGTCGCCCAACAGCTGCATTTTGCGCACCGTATCGGTCAGTATCATTGAGCCGTAGGCCGTATATTCGGCCATCTGCTTGGTATAATACAAAGTATCGGCGGTGAGAAAGCGGCCTTCGGGAGTCACTACAGTAGAGCGGTCGTACAGCTGGCAGTTGTCGGTGCCGGTGTTGTATATCGCCGAATCGGTGAAAATGGTGCCGCGCCGGTTTATAATCTCGCTGGGAGTATATAACTCGGCAATCTTAGTATCGGTGTTGTAGTACAGCGCCTGCGAACGTATCACAAGTGTATCGGTCGAACTGTGCGCGTTCAGCACCACACCGTCGGTAAATACGGCATCTTTGGTAGGTGGTGAATACTCGCCTGACACCGACTCAAGGCGGTTGCTCGGGTCGGTGAGCACGCCAAACTGGTTGTACCATCCGAGTTCGTTTGCGAGGTCGTAGTAGAATGTGAAATCGGTTTCGAGTTTCACATCGCGGTTTATCATCGTTACCTTGCGTGGCGGTTCGGCAAATAGGGTAGCCAGCTTGATGCGGTCGTCGTAGTCAAGGCTGTCGGCATAAACGAACAAGGTGTCGCCCTGCTGCATACGCACATTTCCGAACGCGCGGAAACGCTGTTCGCCGGGCCAGTAGTGGGCGCTGTCGCAGTACATGAACATGCCCATACGACGAAACTCCACATTGCCGTTCACGATCATAAACGAATCGGTACGGTGCTTGTAGAGTTCATCGGCCCGCTCCAGAAACACCACACCGGTGTTGTTGCGGTCGGCATTCTGAATCTGAGGCTTAATATCGGGTTTGCCGGGCTTGGCGGGCTGCTGTGCAATACTCAGCAGAGCGGGCACAGCCACAGCCGTCAGGGCCGCTACGGGCAGTAGTCTGCGCATATTCCGGTGTGATTATTTATTGTTCTTCAGCCAGCCATCGTGCTCAAAATCACATCCGCGCCATCCGTCTTCGATACGGATATATGTTTCGCGGATTTTCTTCTGAAGCCATTTGTCGATAATTTCTTCCTTGGCCGAGTTTTCATACATATTCTTCAGCAGCTGGAAGTCATCGGCCAGATTGGCGGTGTGAGCATCAAGGCGGTTGGTGAGTTTTACAATGGCTACAACGTCGCGGTTGCTGCTGGCGTCGCGCATTACAAAAGGCTGAGAAATCTCGCCCGGTTGTAATGTAGCTATCGCACGCGAAACTTCCTGAGGCAGCTGCGACATCTCGAACATGGTGTTGCCGGTAGCTTCATTTACCATCACACCGTTCGAGTAGCGGGTACTTTTGTCTTGAGAGATGTATCGCGCGCCCTCTTCAAAGGAGAATTTGTGGTTGTCTACAATGTCGGTGCGTACCGAGTCGAGGCGCTGAATGGCCTCGTTGAGGTCTTTGTCGGACACTTTCGGGCGCAGAAGTATATGGCGGGTGTTTACTCGCTCGCCACGCTTTTCAATAAGCTGTATGATGTGGTAGCCGTATTCGGTTTCTACAATCTTAGATACTTTTTTGGGGTCGTTGAGATTGAATGCCACGGCTGCATACTCAGCCACAAGATCGGCACGCCCTTTGAAGCCGATTTCGCCGCCGCGCACCGAACTGCCGTCGTCTTCGGAGTATAGAATGGCCATGGTGGAGAAGTCGCTCTCACCGTTGTTAACGCGTTCGGCAATGTCGCGCAGACGCGCCTTTACCGATTCGATTTCCTCGCGGGGAATCACCGGGTTGAGTGTCATAATCTGCACCTCAACCTGCAGGGGCACGTAGGGCAGAGAGTCGGCCGGAAGTTTGTCGAAGTAGCGGCGCACGTCGTTGGGTGTCACTTTTACATCCTTGGTGAGCGATTGCTTTACCTGGCCAACGCGGTAACGGTTGCGTATGTTGGTGGCGTAGTAATCGCGAATCTCGGAATAGGGCTTGCGGAAATATTGCTCGATTTTCTCTTTCGAGCCGAGGTTGTTGAGCAGGAAGTTCATCTGGCCTTCGACCTGCTGCTGTATCATCGACTCGCTTACGAGCACGGTGTCGAGATCGGCCTGATGAAGAAACAGACGTTCGATCGCCATCTGCTCGGGCAGAGTGCAATAGGGGTCGCCTTTTATTGGCATACGCTCCTGCAGCGCCTCTTGATAATACTCTTCAATTTCCGATTTATAGATAGGATCGTCGCCGATAACCCAAGCCACTTCGTCCACGATGTTGTTCTGGGCTGTTGCCGAGATTGAGAATGCGGCCATTAGGGCGGCTATAGCGGTTTTGATATTGCTCATTTCTTTGTGATGATATGATTTTAAGTTGCAAAGTAAGCTATTTTTTCTGAAATATAATGTTAAATGTTAAATGTTAAATGTTAAATTGGTTCATCATAGACTGATTTCAACGATACCCTTGTCCTCCGCTTCCTTGCGCAGAAGTTGTTGGAAGGTGGCGTCGAAATTCATGCGGGCCCGGTTGGTGAGTCGCTGATGTATCTGAGGCAGAGCCTGTTCGTAGGGCAGGGGATTGCCGCTCGGCAGATAGCTGTCGACTTTCAGCAAGTAAGTGAAGCCTCCAATACTGAGGTCGAGCATCTTCTGACCGCGGAACACCGCCATAGGCTCCGTGGCAAAGCGTGTGGGTATAAGTTGCTCTATGCTGCGCCATTCCACCCATGTGTCGCGGAAGTAGTCGTAATGGATGGCCGTACCCGCTACCATACCCTCGAGCCGGTCGATGTCGGCTTTGCCGCCATGCTGCAGCAGACGGCGGATTTCGCGCAGGTCGGCGGCATGGTCGGGAACTTTCAGATATATGCCTTTGACCATGGGATGTCCGACGGTAAACAGTTCCTTGTGGCGGTTGTAGTATTCTTTCAGTTCTTTGTCGGTAAATGCCGTGTCGGCACTTGTATCGAACCTATAGCGACGATATTCGGCCGTAATGAGGTCACGGCGGTATTTCTCCACACGGCGGTCGATTTCTGCCATATTAAGTACCGGCAGTGCGGCCTGGTCGACCAGTTCACGGTCGACCCAGTTGTTGACGTAGCGGCGCACATATTCAATGCTGTCGGCTTCGCTCATGCCGGGCGGCACATTGGCTACGATGTCGCTTCGGCTGAGGGTGGCTTTGCCGACACGGGCCACCGGTTTCTCCTGCGCGGTCTTTTCTCCGGCTCTGTTGTAGCAGGAGGCAAGCAGCAGTGCGGCTACAAGGGCTGTGGATATTCTGATTTGCATAATATTGAAAAAGCCCCGCCGATGGAGGCGGGGCTTACTGTGTTATTTAACCTCTTTGAGTACTTTTTTGTTCACCTTTACCTTGTATTTCTTGTGAATACGGTCGAGCCACTCGCGTTCGAGTTCGCTCTGGTAGTCGTTGGTTACAGCGCCTTTCACATCAGCCGCATCCTCGGGAGCGTCGATAACCTTGCCGGCAACGGGGAAGTAGAAGTTCCAGCGTGAGTTGCCAGGCGCGGGCTTGGACATACCGAAACCAAGGAAGTCGGTGATGGGGTTTTCGCCTTTGGCTGCGATTACACGTTCCACTTTAATTTCACGTCCGAATTTGTCGGTCATCAGGCGTGCGAAAGTGGCAGGGTCGGGAGTACCCAGCGACTCGGCGTATTCCTTGGCCTCGTTCATGGTCGAATCGCATGTTGCAAACACTATGAAAGCTTTGTATTTGGGCGACTCAAACTTGTAGTTTTCGCGATGAGCGCGGAAGAAGTTCTCCAGACCTTCGGTGTCTTTTGCCGCACGGTCCCAGACATTGCGGTTCGAAATCTCGAACATCAGAATACCGTCGCGATACTCATTGGTGAGATTGCGGTAATCGGCGTTTGTCTGAAGTAGCTGCTCACGGGCCAATTTCAATACATCTTCATACATATTGGCCTGTGCCAGCTGGCTAAGCGCTTCGGCCAAAGCCTTGGGCTCGGTGGGCGCAATACCTGTGGCGTTGAGCTTGTCGGCAATCGAGGCTACGGTCACTGCTTTGCCGTTGATGGTATATGCGGCCAGTTTTTTGTCGCCGTTGTTGGCTACGTAGGCATCAAACGAAGCAGGATTGAGTTCGGCTTTGAATTCCTTGGCCAGCTGTTCGAGGCGGCGCTGCTCGGGCATCACACCGCGAATGTCACGTTCCATCATCTTGTTGATCTGTTCGCGCATTTCGTCGAAGCCGGCTACACCGCGATGATCATATCGCTTTATAATATGGTAGCCGAATGAAGTTTTGAACGGCTTTGAAATTTCGCCGTTGGCCAGCGCGAACGAAATGCTGTCGAAGGGCTGTACCATCATGCCGGGACCGAACCAGCCGAGGTCACCGCCTTTGCGGGCCGAACCGGGGTCCTGTGATTCGCGTTTGGCAACTTCGGCGAAATTCGCGTCGGGTGCGCTTACGACCTCGTAAATCGAGTCTATTTCAGCCTCAATGGCCGCTATGCGGTCTTCGGGCACGTCGCGTGTCAGTTTAAGAATGTGAGCCGCATGCACTTCGCCTTTGGCCGGTTCACGCTTTTCCACACGGATAATGTGCAGGCCGAATCCGGAGTTTACAATAGGGCTTATCTCGCCAACCTTGGTGTTGTACGCCATGTCTTCGAAGGCCCAGGGTAAGCGTCCCGCAATCACAGGACCCATAAATCCTCCGCGCACTTTCGAACCGCGGTCGACCGAATATATCGAGGCAACGTCTTCAAAGGTGGTTTTTCCTGCAATAATGTCGCTGCGCAGCGAATCGAGGGTAGCGTAAGCCTTGTTGTATTCGTCGGCATTCTGGCCGGCGGAGAGCATAATATGGCTTACGGTCACTGTTTCAAGATTATGCTCGTAGCTTGCCCTTGCAAGCGAGTCGGCGAGGGCCTGGTCGCGCAGATATGGGCGGGCGAGATCGTTGCAGTATTTGGTCAGTTCCTGATTGAACGCCTCAGTGGTGTCGAGTCCGGCGGCCTCGGCGTCAGCTACCTTGAGCTTGTAGTTCACAAACATATCGACATATTCGTCGATGGTCTGGGGCTGAAGTTGCTGCGAATTGTTTTTCTTGTATAGATATTCGAATTCGCTCAGCGGCACTTTTTTGCCGTTGACTGTCATCAGCACGGGGTCGTTATTTTTGGCGCTTACTGCCAGGAGCACGGCTCCGAGCACTGCTGCCGAAACAAAATACTTTTTCATCAGTTGTTGCGTTTTTTCACTACTCGTTATAACGGAAACGCCATGTGTTTATTATGCCTTGATATAAAAAAATAAGAGTCGCGGCATCAAAATGAATCAGATGCCACGACTTTTATTATATTATATCGCACTTATTAGCGCTGCGATGTGCTGTAGTTGGGGGCTTCGGATGTGATGGCTACATCGTGCGGATGGCTTTCAGCCACGCCGGCATTGGTGATGCGGGTGAATTTGGCGTTATGCAGGGCTTCGATGTCGGCGGCGCCGCAATAGCCCATGCCGGCGCGCAGACCGCCAAGCATCTGGTATACCACTTCGTAGAGCAGGCCTTTGTAGGGTACGCGGGCTGCGATGCCTTCCGGCACGAGTTTCTTGGCGTCGGTTTCGTTGCCCTGAAAATAGCGGTCTTTCGAACCCTTCTCCATGGCTTCAAGCGAACCCATGCCTCGATATGATTTGTATTTACGGCCATTGTAGATGATGGTGTCGCCGGGTGATTCCTCCACGCCGGCCAGCATGCCGCCGAGCATTACGGAGTGCGCGCCTGCCGCGAGAGCTTTTACAATATCGCCCGAATATCGAATACCGCCGTCGGCAATCAGAGGCACATCCGTGCCTGCCAGAGCCTTGGCTACATCGTAAACAGCCGACAACTGGGGTACACCCACACCTGCTATTACGCGGGTGGTGCATATCGAGCCCGGGCCAATGCCAACTTTTACGCCGTCGGCGCCGTTTTCAACAAGGTATCTGGCGGCGTCGCCGGTAGCGATGTTACCTACTACCACGTCAATATGGGGGTATTTTTCCTTTACGGCACGAAGTACTCCTATCACACCTTTGCTGTGGCCGTGGGCGGTGTCGATTACCAGGGCGTCGACTCCGGCGGCCACGAGTGCGTCGGCGCGCTCCATCGAATCGGGAGTGACACCGATGCCGGCTGCCACACGTAGGCGTCCGAGATTATCCTTGCATGCGTTGGGCTTGTCCTTGGCTTTGGTTATATCCTTGTAAGTCACCAGTCCCACGAGCTTGCCCTTGGAATCGACAACGGGCAGTTTCTCGATTTTGTGTCGCTGCAGTATGCGGGCGGCCTCCTCAAGGTTGGTGCTTTGGTCGGTGGTGATAATATCTTTCGAAGTCATAACCTCGTCGATAGGGCGTCCGAGGTTGGACTCAAAGCGGAGGTCGCGGTTGGTAACGATGCCAACGAGCATACCATTTTCATCCACAACAGGAATACCGCCAATGTGATATTCCTCCATCATGTCGAGGGCGTCTTTTACTGAAGAACCGCGCAGAATAGTCACGGGGTCATAAATCATGCCGTTTTCTGCACGCTTCACAGCATGTACCTGGCGGGCCTGCTCGGCAATAGGCATGTTTTTGTGAATTACACCTATGCCGCCTTCACGGGCTATGGCAATAGCCAGCTGTGCTTCGGTTACGGTATCCATGGCGGCTGAAACCAGGGGTACGTTCAAGGTGATGTTGCGCGAGAAACGAGTTGTAAGTTTTACGTCACGAGGGAGTACTTCCGAATAAGCCGGAATAAGGAGGACATCGTCAAAGGTGAGTCCTTCCATTTTTACGCGGTCAGCAATAAACGACATATTATTATTTTTATATATGTGATATCGATTGATATACGGTCAGTAGACAAGTCTGCCGTTTTTATTGCCCACAAAGTTACGAATTTTTATTGATTTGGCATACAAGTAAACGCTACTTTTTGTAACTTTGCACAAAATTTTATGTCATGGCATACGCTTACATGAAACTATACGGCCTTATAGGCAAACCTCTTGGCCATTCGTTATCCGCCGATTTTTTTAATCGCAAGTTCGAAGCCGAGGGCATAGATGCCCGTTATCTGAATTTTGAAATCGACTCTGTGGCTGAGTTGCCACGGCTTCTGGCCGAATATCCGGCATTGTCAGGGCTGAATGTCACAAGCCCTTATAAGCGCGATGTGATTCCGATGATGGAATCGCTCGACCCTCTCGCCGACAAAGTCCAGGCTGTAAATGTAATAAAGATTATACGGCATCCAGGCAAAAATCCGGTAATGAAAGGCTATAACAGCGATGTGCAGGGCTTTGCCGACTCGCTGGAGCCTGTACTCAAAGGCCGTAAGGCGGCTCTGATACTGGGCACCGGCGGAGCAGCGACTGCATGTATGGCCGGATTCGAACGCCTGGGGCTGAAAGCAACCCTTGTGTCGCGCCGTCCCGGTCCCGGATATATAAGCTATGCCGACATTGATGCCGCCGTGATGGCCGAGCATAAGATTGTAGTAAATGCCACACCATTGGGCATGTATCCGCATATAGGCGAGGCCCCTCCTGTGCCTTACGGACTGTTCACGCCCGACCATCTGGCATACGACCTGGTGTACAACCCCGAAATAACCGAATTCATGCGCCTTGCATCAAAGCAAGGGGCCGAAACAAAAAACGGCCTTGAAATGCTGCTTCTGCAGGCTTTCGAGTCGTGGCGCATTTTCAGATTATAAATTATAAACCAAAATGAAAGAAAAAAAAGGAATCAATCTGAACGAAGAAAAAACAGTTATCAGCCGGCCGTTGATTATTTATATTGCAGCGATAGCGATTATTCTAATCCCTTGGGATAAACTCGGGCTTCCGATAGTAAACGCACCTCTGGCACTTTTAGCAGGCCTTGTGTTTGCTTTCTGCATGAAGAACCCGTGCCCGAAATTCAACAAAAAGTGTTCGAAATATCTGCTGCAGATAGCAGTGGTCTGCCTCGGATTTAACATGAATCTGCAGGAATCGCTCAAATCGGGTTCCGAGGGCATGATGTTTACTGTAGTAAGCGTTGTAGGCGTAATGACACTCGGAGTTCTGGGCGGTTACTGGCTGCACATCAACCGCAAGACCAGTTACCTGATTTCGTCAGGTACGGCCATCTGCGGCGGATCGGCCATTGCGGCAGTAGGTCCGGTGCTGAAGGCTAATGAAAATGAAATGGCAGTGTCGCTGGGCGTTATTTTCATACTCAATGCGATAGCTCTGTTTATATTCCCGCCGATTGGCCACCTGCTTGATATGAGCCAGCAGCAGTTCGGCACCTGGGCAGCCATTGCCATCCACGACACTTCGTCGGTGGTAGGTGCAGGTGAAAGCTACGGCGAGGAAGCTCTGCAGATTGCCACACTGATTAAACTTACCCGCGCCCTTTGGATAATCCCGCTTGCCCTTGTCACCATGTTTATATTCCGCGAAAAGGGCAGCAAGATTTCCATACCATGGTTCATATTCATATTCATTCTCGCCATGGTTGCAAACACATATCTGCCCATACCACAGTGGTTTGTTGATATTATGGTGTGGATTGCCAAACGCGGCATGGTGGTGACCCTGTTTATGATTGGCGCCTCGCTGTCGCTGGCCACAGTAAAGCAGGTCGGCGTCAAGCCGCTGCTTCTGGCTGTGCTGCTATGGATTGTAATAGGCGTAGGCAGCCTGTTTGTAGTAGAGTCTACGATACCCTAAGCGCAATACAGAATGAAAGCCCCATACAGCAGGATTCCTGTCGTACCTGTAACAATAGGATACATGGCAGGAATCCTGCTGTTCGGTTTTGGGGTGCAATGGTATCTGATAGCCATCATCGCCGCGGTGTGCGTAGCGCTGCTGTACTTCCCTGACAGATTCTACACTTTTGGTGTACTGGCTATTGCCGCCGGATGGTTTTGTGCCTCGGTACATGCCTCGGCTTCATTGCCTGCGAGCATGCACGGCAGCAATGTGAAGCTGAGTGCCAAAGTACTGCGCATAGTACCGTCGGGCGACTACAGCCGTCTGCTTGTTGCCGCAGATACCATCGGAGGCGTGGGGCTCGACAGCCCTGTGCGGATTTGGATTTCACTCCTGTGCCATGCCGATGAGGCCGGCATAGGGTCGCGGGTACATGCGGAAGGCTATCTGCGCGATGCCGCTAAATTCGACGGACTTCCATACGAAACCGACTATGCTGCCTTTGCTGCCGTCGACCGCGTTTCGGCCATTATGACTGCCGGTAGCGACGGCTTTTGCGTAGTCACTCCCGGCAGCGGCATCGGTGAGCGACTGCGCCAATACCGCAACAATCTGGCCGATGCCATATATCTATCGGGCCTGAGCGAACGCACCGCCGATTTTGTAGTAGCCACCGTATGCGGCGATGACAATAACCTGTCGCCCGAAGTGCGTGAAACATTCCGCACCCTCGGCCTGGCTCATCTGCTGGCCCTGAGTGGTTTCCATGTGGCGTTGTTCGCCGGACTGGCTTCACTGCTTCTATATCCGCTGCGTCTGTGGCGCAGGTACGCACGCTGGCGCCATGTAGCGATATTGGCAGCTGTGTGGTTCTATGTACTTGTCAGCGGTATGCCGGCATCGGCAGTCAGGGCGGCCCTGATGCTGAGTATAGTACTTGGCGGCAAAATGATGCAGCGGCAGGGTGTGGGATTCAACACACTGGCCGCCGCCGCATTGGTGATGCTTGTATGGAATCCGGGGCTGCTGTATTCGCCGGGATTCCAGCTGTCGTTCACTGCTGTAGCAGGACTGATGGCATTCGCCGAGCAGCTGAACCCGTTCAGCCGACGGCGCCGTTACCCGCATCTGCTAATGTCGATAATCACGGTACCCGTGGCGGCAGTACTCGGCACAGCAGTGGTATCGGCCATGTACTTCCATAGCTTTCCGCTGTTGTTCCTCCCGGCCAATGCGGTTATAACACTGATATCGTCGCTTATAATCGGCGGAGGAGCGGTACTGTCGCTGATTGCTGTATGTGGCGGCAGTTGCGGAATACTGGTGTGGACCCTCGACGGGCTATACAGCTTCGCCTACCGTTTCTGTCGCATGCTCACCGGCTTGCCTCATAACGAAATCACCGGAATATATCCAACAATCGTTACGGCATTGCTGCTTGCTATGGCAATTATCCTTGCGGCTGTGGCGCTGAACCGTCGCAGACATCTGCCGTGGATTATGGCGGCAATATGTGTATTGCTGTCACTGGGGGCGCAGAGAGTCTTTGCCGAAAAGAATCCATACGGCGAGCTGTACATACCCTCCCACAGCGCCGAAACCCGTGTAATAATGCGTCAGGGCGAAGCAGCCATGCTGTATTGCGAAGGCAGCGCGCCTGCCACTCATGCGACATTGTCGGCATGCAGCAGGCGCTACGAAACATGGCTGAGGATGCGTCGCTGCCACGGCAATTTCAGTCTGTGCGACAGTGTCGACATGCGTGCTGATGGCTTCGGCCGCAATGGCAGTCTGCTCCATGCCGGTCCATATACCCTGTGGATAGCAAGAGATGCCGACGATATAATACCGCTGCAAGCGGATTATGTCGTGGTAGGCACGAATAAAAATCTGGATATCGCCGAATTGGTACAGAAGATGAGTCCGCGGTGCGTGATTCTTACATCAGGCCTGTCGAAAAAACGGCGCAGACGCTACGAAACCGACTGCCGCAAAGCCGGGGTTGCCGTTCATAATGCCGCTGACAGCACATTCAGCTTGCAATGGTAAAACGACGTTGAACGTTATTGACTTGTTTTTGTTTTTATTATAAAATACTTGCTTGAGTGTGTCACTTTGGCAAAGTTTTTGCATTACACAACTCGATAAAACATACTAAAAAAGATATGAAATACGACAAACATAATCAAAAGCCCCAGGAAGAACCGGAAGTAGTGGACGATATTCTGGATACCGATAACGAACAGACTGAACTTGCCGATGCCCTTAATGAAGAACTTGGCGAGATGGAAGCACTGCGCAAGCAGCTCGACGAAGCCCAGGCGGCTGTAGAAAAGGAGAAGAAAGACTATATGTTTCTTATGGCCGACTTCGACAACTTCCGCAAACGTGTGCGTCGCGAGAAAGAAGACCTGCTCAAAAACGGCAACGAAAAGATTCTGGCCGGTCTGCTCCCGATTGTAGATGATTTTGAACGAGGCCTTGAGGCTACTCGCGACAGCGAAGACCCCAATGCCATTCGCGAAGGCATGGAGCTGATTTACAACAAACTGGTTAAGTACCTCGAACAGAACGGAGTCAAAGCCATGGAATCGACCGGCATGGATTTCGATGCCGATCTTCACGAAGCAATCGCTACCATACCGGCTCCGAGCGAAGACCTTAAAGGCAAGGTAATAGACACCACCCAGAAAGGCTATACCATTAATGACAAGGTTCTGCGCCATGCAAAAGTGGCTGTAGGCGAATAATAATTTCTACATCACGGCTGACATGAGCGAAAAACGAGATTACTACGAAGTTCTCGGCGTGACAAAAAACGCCACCGCCGACGAAATAAAAAAGGCCTATCGAAAGATGGCCATAAAATATCATCCTGATAAAAACCCGGGCGATAAGGCGGCCGAAGAGAAATTCAAGGAGGCTGCCGAGGCATACGATGTGCTTTCCAACGACGAAAAGCGTCAGCGCTACGACCAGTTCGGTCACAATATGGGTCCGCAGGGATTCCCGGGCGGTGGCGGCAGCTACGGTTTCGGTGGCGGAGGTATGTCGATGGACGACATCTTCTCCATGTTCGGCGATATATTCGGCGGCCATATGGATATGGGCGGCGGATTCGGCGGTGCCACAGGAGGCCGTACTCACGCCCGTGCCCGTCAGCGCCGAGGCACCGACCTGCGCATACGTGTGAAAATGTCGCTTGAGGATATCGCAAAGGGTGTGGACAAGACACTGAAGATTCCTACTTACGTTAAGTGTGAACACTGCAACGGCACCGGAGCCAAAGACGGAGTGGCATTCGCTACCTGTAATACCTGCCACGGTACCGGTTCGATTACCCAGGTGCAGAACTCGATTTTCGGTGCTATGCAGTCGCAGGTAATATGTCCGGAATGTGAAGGCTCGGGCAAGACCATCACCGAGCGCTGCTCTTATTGCAACGGCGAGGGCATACAGCGTAAAGACCAGCAGATTTCGTTCCATATTCCCGCAGGTGTATCCGACGGCATGATACTGACAGTACGCGGCAAGGGCAACGCTCCGCGCCGTGGCGGCGTGAACGGCGACCTGCTGGTTGTGATTGAGGAAGTTAAGCATCCCGAACTGATTCGCGATGGCAACGATGTGATATATAATCTGATGCTCGACCTGCCTACAGCCATACTCGGCGGAAGTGTCGAAGTGCCCACCATCAGCGGCCGCGCAAGGCTGAAAATCGCTGCCGGCACACAACCCGGCAAGGTGCTCCGACTCAGAGGCAAAGGTCTGCCATCGCAGGAAAGTTCAGGCACAGGCGACGAACTTATCAACGTGATGGTATACATTCCCGAGAATCTCAGCGACAGCGAGCGTCAGGCAATCGAAACTCTCAAAGGCTCGCCCAACATCACTCCTACCGAGGCTGAAAAACAGCGGATATTCTCGAAACTCAAACACATTTTCGAGTAAAAAGAATACATACACCCGGCGCCAGACTACGATATAGCAGTCTGGCGCCGGGTGTATGTATAAAACCTTATTGTATGTATACGTCGCAGTCAGGCAGACTAAGAGCCTCAGCCTTTTCCCTGCTGTCAAAAATACCGAAAACAGCCGCACCGCTTCCGCTCATGGCCGAGTACACTGCCCCTGCGTCATACATGGCCGCTTTGACCTCGGCTATACGGGGAGCCGCAGCAAAAACTCCGTGCTCGAATTCGTTTACAAGAGTATCGCGCCAGCTGCCGATACCGCTACCGAGTATCGCGTTCAAATCGGGCGCCGGCCCCGACGGACGAACTCCGGCATACGCCTGAGCTGTCGAAACAGCGCAGCCTCGGGGCTTGGCTATCAGCAGAGTATAACTGTTCAAGTCCACATCAATCGGCGTAAGGGTAGTACCTGTACCGGTGGCAAGCATAGGGCGGTTATACACAAACAGCGGACAGTCGGCACCTATACGTGCCGCTACAGCTGCAAGACGCTCCTTGCCCAGACCCAATCCGAAAAGTTCGTTGACGGCCATGAGGGTGGCTGCGGCATCTGCCGAGCCTCCGCCAAGTCCGGCTCCGTCCGGCACAATCTTTTCAAGATGTATATCTACCGGAGGCAATTCGCCTAAATCCGCGGCAAGAGCGCGGTAAGCCTTTACTACAAGATTCTTTTCCGGCGGACAGTCAACCGGACGCCCGTAGCAGAAAAGGCGGACATCGTCGGTTTCGCCGGGAAGCACTTCGAGTACATCGGTCCAGCCTACAGGCAGCATCACTGTGGCTATGTCGTGATAGCCGTCCGGGCGCCGGCGCTCGATATAAAGGCCGAGATTGATTTTACATTGCGGAAATACAACCATATCAGAAGGGGAGATTTTCGTTGGGGGACGCGGGCGATATATCAACAGTACCGCCTGACAGCGGGTCGCTTTGCGGCATAGGAGCGTTGCCTCCGTCGGGCTGGTTCAGACGCGAACCTTGTATGGCCATACCGATGTTCACGTCCGACGACCAGTTCTCGAACCTGGCGAAAGGAGCGCGGAAGCGCATCTGCACATCATCGACCTTACCGCTACGGTGTTTGGCCACGATAAATTCGGCCAAACCTCGGATATCCTTGCCGCTCGCATCGGTATCGGCGTGTATATAATATTCCGGACGGTGAATGAAGCATACAATGTCGGCATCCTGTTCAATCGCACCCGATTCACGAAGGTCGCTCAGCTGCGGACGTTTGTTGTCGCCTCGCGATTCAATGGCACGGCTAAGCTGCGACAGCGCTATAATAGGAATGTTCAGTTCCTTGGCCAGCTGCTTGACCGAGCGGGATATCATACTAACCTCCTGCTCGCGGCTGCCGAACTTCATGCCTGATGCGTTCATCAGCTGAAGGTAGTCGATGATTATGATTTTGACGTTGTGTTCGCGCACCAGACGCCGGGCTTTAGTTCGAAGTTCGAACACCGACAGCGATGCGGTATCGTCAATGTACAGTGGCACACCGTTGAGCTGCTTTGAACGTGACGATAGTTTCTCCCATTCGAGCGAGTCGAGATTTCCGCTCTTGATTTTTCCGCCTTCGATCTCACACACGTTCGAAATCAGACGGTTCACAAGCTGAATATTACTCATTTCGAGCGAGAATATGGCCACTGGGATATTATAGTTAACAGCCATGTTCTTAGCCATGGACAGCACAAAAGCAGTCTTGCCCATTGCCGGACGTGCCGCCACGATGATAAGGTCGGAATTCTGCCAGCCGGAAGTCAGTTTGTCGAGTTCGTGGAAGCCGGTTTCGAGTCCGCTCAGACCCGACGAACGGTTAGCCGCGGCTTCAATCTGTTTAAGAGCCTGATCCACCACGGGGTCGATTTGTACCACATCGCGCTTGACATTGCGCTGCGAAATCTCGAACAGACGACCTTCAGCTTCCTGAAGCAAATCGTCGACGTCGTTGCTTTCGTCGAAAGCCTTACTCTGAATATTCGAAGTAAAGGCAATAAGCTCGCGAGCGAGGTACTTCTGAGCCACAATCCGGGCGTGGTATTCCACGTTGGCCGCCGAGTTTACCGTGGTTGAGAGGTTTACCACAGCCACCGGCCCCCCGACTTCGTCGAGAGTGCCATTGAGGCGCAACTGCTGCGTAACCGACAGCACGTCGATGGGGCGCTGGCTTACGCCCAGAGCCTGGATGGCCTCGTATATTTTCTGATAGTTTGGTTCATAAAAACACTCGGGCTTGAGAATGTCGCATACTGTTGTATAGGCATCCTTCTCGAGCATCAAGGCGCCGAGTACGGCGGCCTCGAACACGGTATCGCGCGGAGCTTTTCGCCCGTCGATATCGCCTATATTCGAGGCTGTCGCCATTTTTGGAGCCCGCGGAGTATATTTTTGTTGTTCCGGCATGGTTGGTTCTTTTAGTGAACGGCAAAGTTAGCAAAAAAATCTTATTCCCGGAAGTATATCCTGCGTACCCGCGGACTGACGGAAGTTAAAATTTCATACGGAATTGTGCCTTGAACATCGCTCAGACGGTGTATCGGAGCTGCCGGGCCGAATATTTCCACCTCGTCGCCTACCTGCACGCCCGGGACATCGGTCACGTCTATCATGCAGAGGTCCATGCATATGCTGCCTATTGTCGGGCACATGGTGCCGCGTACGGCAAACGACGCCGCACCACAGCCGAAATGACGGTCGATACCATCGGCGTAGCCTATGGGTATGGTGGCTACCACCGAGTCGCGCTTCAGCAGCCCGCGTCTGCCATAGCCAATAGTGGTGCCGGCAGGCCAGGAGCGTTTTGCTATTACCGTGGTACTGAGGCGAGCCACAGTTTCGAGCGCCGGATTCTCGCCCAAAGGGTCGACACCGTACAGGCCTATGCCCAGTCGGACCATGTCGTAGTGATACTGCGGATATCGGCTTATGCCGGCAGTATTGAGTATGTGGCGTTTGAAGGGGTAGGGCATCAGCGACAGCATCAGATCGGTCATCGAGGCGTAGTTGTTGAGCTGCATCTCGGTATAGTCGTCCATGTCAATGCAGTCGGCAGTGGCCAGATGCGAGAATACCGATTCGACCCGCAGAACCGACGGATCGCTGAGGTATCGGCACAGTTCGGGCAGTTCCGACTGGATGAAGCCCAGACGGTGCATGCCGGTGTCGAGTTTGATATGTATGGGATAGTTGGTGATGCCTCTTCGCCGTGCTTCGTTTTTAAGGGTGAAATACTCTTTGAGCGAAAATACCGTGGGTTCAAGCCGGCGGTCGAACAGGGCGCTGTAGTTGTTGGTTATGGGGTTGAGCACCAGTATAGGCATTGTTATGCCTGCCCGGCGCAATTCCACGCCTTCGTCGGCCACCGCTACCGCCAGATAGGCGGCCCGGCAGCTTTGTAGAGTCTTGGCCAGTTCGAGCGACCCCACGCCGTATGCAGAGGCCTTTACCATGGCTATCAGTCCGGTGCCGGGTGCGAGCAGACTGCGGTAATAGTTGAAGTTGTGGGCAGCGGCATCGAGATTTATTTCCATGATGGTGTCGTGACGCGGCGATTCGAGTACATCCTTTATGCACGAGAATCCGCTGTCGGGCGCACCCTTTATCAGTATGAGCTCGGAGTTGAAACGGTCAATGTCGTATTTGCTCAGGAATTCGCTGGGATCATAAAGAAATTCTTTGGCAATCAGCGGGTCGAACATCTCGCGGCGGCGATAAATTTCAGGTCCGACTGCAATCATGCGCGTAACGCCATAATCGTGCAGCAGGTCGTTGGCTTGGCGGTAGAGCGAGTCGAGGTCCTGGCCGTACCAGTGCTGCAGGTCGCCGAGAATTACGGTGAGTGTACGGCCGGAGGTAGTGCGCCGCCGCATGTAGTCGAGGGCGTCGCGCAGCGAACGCAGGTCGGAAGTAAAGGCATCGAACAGCATCAGGCAGTCGTTGAGGCCTTCGTGCACGTCGATACGTGAATTTACCTCTGCGACATCGCGCAGCAGTTCATCGGCCTGACGTTCATATCCAAGCGCCTGAAGGGCCGCTTTGGCCAGTGCCTTGTTGATGCGTTCAGGGGTATATGGCGAGCAGCTTACCGGAATAAGCACAGCCTGCGGACAGGCGTTTTTCACCAGTTCGTTGATTTGCGGATGGCAACAGGCATCGTACAGCAGGGTACGGCATCCGGCAAAGAGCTTGAGTTTCTGGCGAATCTTCTCTTGGCGCGACTCAAATCCTGAATCGTGCATGTCGGTGATGCTTGTGAGTATTCCCATCTGCGGATTGATGGCTTCCATCGAAAGCTGTATCTGACCGGGGCCGTCGATGCCCACCTCCACAATGTTGTGGTCGTGCTGCGAGTTGAATTCCCACAAGCTCAGGGCCACGCCAATATGGCTGTTCCAGCTTCTGGGGCTTCGCACTGGGTCCTCGAGTTTCAACAATGCCTGATAAATCAGTTCTTTCACCACCGTTTTGCCGCGGCTGCCGGTAATGGCGATGTTGATGCCGTGGCAACGGCTGTCGCGCATCATGGCTCCGAGGCTAAGCATAGCCTTCGTAACATCGGGTACAACCAGCCAGATAATATCGGGCCCGGAGGCACCTTCAGCCAGTTCGTCGGGTATATGCTCGACTATGAATGCTCTGACTCCACGCAGGTACATATCGGATATATATCGGTGGCCGTCGCCGGTGGCAGTGCGGACAGCGGCGAACACAGTATGGACAGGGTCGGTAAGGGCGCGGCTGTCGCTAATCATAAAGGTCAGATTTTTCAAATCCGCAAAAGCGGACTTTGCGTCATTGTAAATCATAGCAATGGTCGGTGCGCCTCGCGAAGGCGTGCGGCATGTCTGCGACTGGCCTCCTCGAGGGTTTCTTTTGAAAAATATGTTTGTGAAAATATATTATATATGTACTCCACGGCCATTGCCGAGGGGTGCTTGAGGTCATCGGCATAGAAACGGTAGTCGCGCAAATCGTCGACTACAGCCTCGTAGGCAGGAAAGTATTCAACCCCTTCCAGGGCATCGACGGCAAGCAACAGAGTTGCTTTACTGAGCTGATTGCCGTGGAGCCCATCGGCCAGGTGCCTGATGGGGCTGACCGTAGCCATAACGTGCTTGCCCATATCGCGCAGGCGATGCACCAGCGGCTGCCACATTGCCGTTATATCGGCAGGATTCATGCGCCGGCGCACGAACTCCGAGGCCGGAAGTTTATGGCAGTTGCCGGCAACCTTGCCATTCGATATTATCTCGAAGCACCAGGCAGTGCCGAAAGTAATGATTATGGTTTGGGCACGGGCAAAGTTCCGGGCTGCCTCACAGCATTCTGTGTTTATTCTGCACAAAAGTGCATCGGGATCGTCGCCGCTGTAGCGCAGTGGAAAGTCGAGAGCATGCCATTGGCCATCGCCTGCGAGGGTGAGGTCAGAGGCATTATAGGCTTCGGCCGACTCAGATACAGAGCCATCGGATTCGGTAATCGAAAGCAGTCGGCTGATGAAAGCGTGCAACGATGCGGGGTTGTACAGCGAACCCATAGGGTTGTGGCATACATCGAAGCCGTCGTCGCAAAGCCGTTGGCCTATGTTGTCGCTGAAGCATGAGCCTAACAGCATCACACCGCCATCGCCGTGGGCAATGCGGTGTGTGCTGCGGGGTAGTTCGGTTTCGGTTCTGAATTTCATTTTCAGTACATCTGGTAGTCAATTGAAAGTACCTGGAATTCGGTGCGCCGGTTTATCTGGTCGGCGGCCTCCTGGTCTTCAGGCGAAAGAGTCAGAATAAAGTCTTCCGATAAGGTTACTCCTTCGTCGAACTGCGGATATTCTTTGTTGATGCGTTTTGTAACCATCTTGGGGCGCGATTCGCCATACCCCTGCGACTGCAGTCGGTCGGAGGCTATACCTACCGAAATCAGATATTCGATAACCGACTGTGCGCGGCGGCTCGACAGGTTCAGATTGTATTCATCGCTGCCTTTACGGTCGGTGTGCGAAGCCATCTCGATGGTAACGTTCGGATTGTCGCGCAGCACCTGGGCCAGTTCATCGAGGGCCTGTTTCGATTCCGGGCGCAGAGTGGCCTTGTCGAAGTCGTAAAATATATTGTCGACAACCTGAGGCTTGTTGATTGACGCCAGCACAAAGTCCACGCCGTACTCAGCGTCTTCCTCGGCGTCATCGGCAGTGAACTCCTGCTTCTGGTTAAGGTATCCTTTTGCTCCGGCCAGCATCACATAGCTTACCCCGCGCTGAAGCGGGAACGAGAACGAGCCATCGGTTTTTGCTACTTGCTTCTGGTTACTTCCGTCGTTGCCTACAATTCGTATTATGGCATTTGGCACAGGTTCGTCGTCTTTGTCTACAACCCAGCCGCTGATTATGATTTTCAAATCAGGCAGTTCAAATGAATATATATGGTCATAACCCTTGCCGTCGCCACGATTGCTGCTGAAAAAACCACTCTCGCCTTCGCCGAAGGTAATGCCGAAATCATCGCCAGCCGAGTTTATGGGACGACCCATGTTGGTGACACTCCAGCCACCCGATTTGGTCAGTTCGGCACGGAAAATGTCAAGGCCGCCGTAACCGGGATGGCCGTCGGAGGCAAAATACAGTACCGAATCGGTACGCACATAAGGGAACATCTCATCGCCGGGAGTGTTTATCCACTCGCCAAGATTTTCCAGCGAACCGACACGCTCCTTGAGGTTGATTCGCCATATATCGCGGCCACCGCTTCCGCCGGGCATGTCGCTGGTAAAGTACAGCCAGTTGCCGTCGGGCGAAACCGCCGGATGTCCATAGCTCGATAGAGTGTCGGCAGTGATTTCCAACTTTACCGGAGCGCTCCATTTGGCATCGCTGCGTTGCGAGGTATATATTTCCACGCCGGTATTGGCATTTAGTTCCCTGCGGGCTTTGGTGAGATACATGGTCGAGCCGTCGGGCGAAAAGCTCACAATTCCTTCGTCGAGCTCGCTGTTGAGTTCGCCTTCCACCGCTTCGGGCCGGTTCCATTCGCCACGCTCGTTTTTGGTCGCGCGCCATATATCGCTCTTTTTCATGCCGGTGATTTCGGAGCGTTTTGTGCCGTTCACTTTCTCGTTGGTTGTGGTGAAGTAAAGCTGGTCGTGCGAGGCATCGAAAAACATCGGGGCGAAGTCGGCTCGGCGCGAATTGAACAGTTTGGCGTTCTTGACCACATATCGGGTCTTGCCATGCTCCTTGTCAGCCGCCATGCGCGCACCGATAAGGCCTATTTTTGCTATATCGCTGTTCGGGTCATGAGCCAGATAGTCGTTGTAAGCCTTGGCAGCGGCGGCATATTTGCCCTCGGTGTGCAGGCTGCGCGCCAGCTGCAGAGTGGTCGACGAGTCGGCGGCGCCGTATCTAATTGCATTCTGATATGCCGCCGAAGCCTTCGCCGTCATGTTGATTCGCGAATAGCATTGGGCCATCTTGAGGGCAATCTCGCCACGAAGCGCCCTTTCGTCAGCCTTTTTATATTTATTGTAAAGTTTGCGATAAGTATTAGCCGCGTCGAAAAACTCGCCGCGGGCCATCTGCTCGTCGGCAGTCGCTATTTTCGGACCGCCGCATGACACTGCTAAAATGCCGCAGGCAAGCAGCACGACGGCTGCTTTGAAAAATCGTGGATACATTGGCATGAATATATATTATAATATGTAACGTACGACACTCCGAAATATTGTGAGGCGGAATTTGTAGGTATACATAGCTAATATATGCAAAATTTTAGCTAACTTTGTACAAAATTTTTGATAAATTAATTAATTAATTGATATTCAGATATTTTATTGTTTTATGGATTTGTTACAAATTTTCAGTCCAGGTCAGGAGGGTATAGCCAGCACTCTGGTATTGTATTCCTTTGTGATTGCAGCCGGCATTTTTATCGGTAAACTGAAAATATTCGGTGTATCGCTGGGAGTGACATTCGTGCTTTTTGTAGGAATTCTGATGGGTCATCTTGGTTATGTGGTGAACAGCGAAATTCTTAAATTCGTGCGCGAATTCGGCCTCATACTGTTTATTTTCTCGATTGGCCTCCAGGTAGGCCCGGGCTTTTTCTCCTCATTCAAGGAGGGAGGAATAAGGCTCAACATGCTTGCTATGACCGGTATAGCACTCAACGTGCTGATAGTGCTTGGCATTTACTACTTCGGCAATATAAACGATATCAGTGCTCTGGTTGGTGTGATGAGCGGTGCTGTGACCAACACGCCCGGTCTGGCAGCCGCACAGCAAACCATCACCACCATGACGGCCGGAGCCGAACAGGCCAATATAATGGCCTCGGGCTATGCCGCGGCTTATCCGCTCGGTGTGGTAGGCATTATTCTTGCCATGTTCGTTATCAAGGGGATATTCGGCATCAAAGTGCAGGACGAAATTCTGGAAATCGAGCAAGACCAGGAAAGCGCCCAGCTCAAGCCCTACATAATCACCATCGAAGTAACCAACAAACTCGTAAGCGGACATACTCTGCTGCAGCTGCACGATGTGATACAGTGCAACTTTGTGGTTTCGCGTATTATGAATAAAGACGGCAAGGTGGAAATTCCGCGCTCAAGCTCGCAGATATTTACCGGCGACAGACTGCTGATTGTATGCTCGGCACAGGACGTATCGCGCTTCAAGGCTGTAATCGGTCCGGAATCCGACATGGACTGGGAGTCGAACCCCACACCGGTTTATTCGCGTCGTATAGTAGTTACAAAGAGCGAGTACAACGGCGTGGCCCTTGGTTCGCTGCGCCTGCACAACGGCTACAAACTCAACGCCACACGAGTGAACCGTGCCGGCGTGGATCTGCTGGCATCGCCCAACCTTCGTCTGCAGATGGGCGACCGAATCACCGTAGTAGGCAACCTCGACGATATCGAGCGCTTGGCTCAGCGCCTTGGCAACTCCATGAAGCGCCTCAACCAGCCTAACCTCATAACCATATTCGTGGGTATCATACTGGGTATAGTGCTTGGTTCGATTAACGTAGGCTTCGGCATGAAGCTTGGTCTGGCCGGCGGCCCGCTGGTAGTGGCCATACTGCTCAGCCGCTTCGGTTACAAGGCCAAGCTCATCACCTATACATCATCGTCGGCATCGCTGCTTCTGCGCGAGCTCGGCATCTGCCTCTTCCTTGCATCGGTAGGTATAGCGGCCGGCAAGGGTTTTGCCGACGCCGTGTTCAATCCTACCGGCATGTGGTGGGTAATCTGGGGTTTCATCATCACAGTGGTGCCTCTGATTGTAGTAGGTCTTATTGCCCGCGGAAAATACAAAATCAATTACCTTACAATAATGGGTCTGTTCTCGGGCGGTTGTACCGATCCCCCCGCACTGGCCTACGCCAACAACAGCACCAATAACGATGCTCCGGCAGTGGCCTATTCTACCGTTTACCCGCTCACAATGTTCCTGCGCGTGGTAGCTGCTCAGGCCCTGATACTTTGTTTAGGCTAATGCAATTTACCCACTATAATGGCACGGCTGCGGTAAAAACCGCAGCCGTGCTGCATTTTTAAGCCTTTTTTCCTTATCTTTGCATAATAAAAACTATACAAGCTAATTATGAAGAAAAACGGAATAATAACAAACTTGGCGGCCGCGGCCGTTATGGTCGGTGTTGCTTCGTGTACAGGCACCAATCAAACTGCTGAAAATAGCAAATGCAACGCCACAGAGGCTGTGATAGAAAATATCATGACTCGCACAAGTGTGCGCCAGTTCAGCGAAAAGGCAGTTGCCAAGGATACCCTCGACCTGCTGCTGCGAGCCGGTATGGCGGCTCCGACAGCCGTGAACAAACAGCCCTGGGCTTATGTAGCAATTACCGACCGACAGATTCTCGACAGCCTCGACGCAGCGCATCCGCATGCACACCTGGCCGGGGCTACGGCAGCAATAGTAGTGTGCGGCGACATGAATCAAACCCTTGAAGGTCGTGCACAGGAATACTGGATTCAGGACTGTAGCGCTTCTACTGAAAATATACTGCTTGCAGCCCACGCTTATGGTCTTGGAGCAGTGTGGTGTGGTGTTTATCCGGATGATGAGCGTATCTCCGGCGTAAGACGTGTGCTTCAGCTTCCGGAGAATATAATTCCGCTGAATGTGATTACCCTCGGATATCCCGCAGGCGAAAACCAGCCCAAAGACAAGTGGAATCCGGAGAAAATACACTACCAGAAATGGTAATGGTAAATACGGCTAAAAATAAAGGAGAGTCACTTGACTCTCCTTTATTTTTAGAGCAATCCCAGCAAATCGCATGGTTCCTCAATAATATGGTCGGCATAGGCGGCCTTCAGTTCACGCACAGGGCGGAAGCCCCAGGTGACACCCACCGATTCGACACAGGCTCGCCGGGCAGTTTCCATATCCACACCCGAGTCGCCAACATACAGGACATCGGATTTCGGAGTCGGACACATGGCCAGAGCCTCGAACACAATCGACGGGTCGGGCTTCGTAGGCACTCCGTCGTGCTGCCCCAGAACCACCTTGAAATTGTATTTGCTAAAGAAATGATTTATGAGCTGCGATACCGCCCGTTGATACTTGTTTGACGTCACGGCCAGATTAATATCGCGACGGGTAAGTTCTTCCAGCATCAATTCTATGCCGGGATAGGGCACAGTCAAATCGCAGCAATGCTGGTCGTAAAAGGCCATGAAACGGTGGCGTGCATCGGTTACGGTTTTTTCGTCGCGAGCCTCTTCGGGGAGCGCCCGTTCAATCAGCCGGGTAATGCCGTTGCCTACCATCATAGGATATGAACTCAGCGGATGGGTAGGATAGCCCAGCTGACGCATGGCCTCGTTGGCGGAATTTCCAAGGTCGTCGATAGTATTGAGCAGTGTGCCGTCGAGATCAAATATTACAAGGCTTTTCGACATAATTAAATCATTTATACGTTCAACATATAATAACTCAAAAAGGATAGCCCACCGAGAAGTGGAAATTGGCGTCGCGCCCCCATTTGGGATGAATCAATGGCCACGGCTCCTGATTCATAGCAGGGTTATGGGCCTTCATGCCAAGGTCGAAACGCAGCAGAAAGTATGTGAAGTCCATGCGGATGCCAAGGCCGTAAGCCGCCGCTATCTGCTTGTAGAACTTATTGAAGCGGAACTCGCCCCCGGGCTGGTTCACATAGTTTTTGATTGTCCATATATTTCCGGCATCGATAAACAGAGCACCCTCAAAAACCCAGAAGAGCTTGGCGCGGTACTCCAGGCTTAGGTCGAGGCGAATGTCGCCGCACTGGTTTATGAAGTCGGTTACCGAGTTTTTGGAATCGTATGCTCCCGGACCGAGAGTACGCACTCCCCAGCCGCGTACTCCGTTGGCGCCACCGGCATAAAAGCGTTTTTCGAAGGGAACCATACTGGAGTTGCCGTAAGGATAAGCTATGCCTGCTCCGACATGGAAGGCCAGTGCATTGCGGCTATTGAAATTGCGGGTGTATGTATAGTCGGCCTCGCCTTTTACGTACTGGGTATACTGTATGCCGAAAATTTTATACACGCCGTCGTGACGATGCTGGCCTACAACGTTCGAAAGGGCATAGAGCAGATTGCCTGCAACTTCGATCGAAGCGCGCAGAGTGGTTACCGACGGCTGTATCGCGAAAGCGTTGAGTGTGGCTGTGGGGGTGCGCCGGTTGCTTCGATAGTAGGTATAGCCCATGCGCATGATAAAATGGTCCTCGTAGCTATATCGCAGCAAGGGATTTGTCGGAGCCACCGAGTCGAGGAAGTTGATGGTGGAGCGCGGCAGCTTTACATAATTTATGTCGATGAAATCGAAGTTCTGGCGACTGTTAAATGAGGGGCGATTCTGAGTCCAGTGGTATTTCCATGCGGCACCGGCAATAATGCGTGTGTATTCGGGGCGTTCCTGATAGTTGAACGACACTGCGAACTCTGTATTCGCCCTTATGCGTCGGGTAAATGAGCGGCGCAGCAACGGGGCCATGAACTTTGGAAAGCTTATGCCTACTTCGCCGGCGTATTCAGTGTAGCGGTTGTTGACCAGCCCGTCGAAATTGCCCGAAAGGGCTTCGTAGCTTGTACGCACTTTGGCGGTAAGCAGTTCGCTACCTCGCGCAAGGTCGCGGTGCTGGTATGTAACGCCGACTCCGAAACCGAAGTCGCCCTCCGAATTGGTGCCGTCGACTTCAACCGATATTCCCTGCTTACGGTTGCGCGACATAAGTATATAGGCATCCATCCACGTGTGACCGTCGATTGTTCTCACCGGCTGCATCTCTATATTGATGAACTTTGCGATACCGAGCTGTCCGAGAGCTGCGTATGTACGGTCGACATCGGCTGCGTCGTAGGGCTGACCGGGGTGTATATAGCACTTTTCCTCAAGAGTCTGCGGTTTGAGATAGCGGTCATGTCCATAAAGTACCGTTATGCCTTTATAGTCTGCAGAGTCAATGGCATGTGTACGGGCGTATTCACCGCCCAGTTTAGGATCGTAGTTTGTTACGAATACCACGCGCCTGATATCATATCGGCGGTGGTTTCCCGCAGAGTCGGCAGTAAGCGCACCACTATTTTTGGGACTGTGTAGCACCATGGTTAGGTCCAGAGCCTTTGAATCGGCGGCAGTGTCGGCAATGAATGTGATATTATCTTTGTTGAAATCGTAATATCCGTTGTTACGCAGATTCTCGGTTATCGAGGCTCTGAGGTCGTCGAGTCTTTTTCTGTCGAAAATGCTGCCCGGTTCAATGCCGAAGCGGGTGGAGTCGGCAAAAATCAGGCGCCGTATGGCTGTGTCGGGTATATCGTATTGTACCGAGGCAATGTAGTGAGGATGCCCTGTATGTATCACATACTCCACGCCAATTCGTTTGTTGCCCCGCAGAGTGGTATCGACTTCGACAGTCGCGTCCATGTATCCTCGGTTTATCATGGCAGTTCGCAGCTGGCGAGCTGAAGTTGCAGTGAGCAGCGAATCGTATATCACAGGAGCCTGGCCTATCCGGCGCAGCCATCGGTTGTACCAGCGGGTGGAGTCGCTGCCCGAGAGGCTGTAAGTTGCCAGCTGCAGCCTCGCAAATCCAAGCACCTTATGATTAGGAGTCTGACGCAGAAAGTATTGCAGGTCTTCAGTAGAGATTCTGTCAGGTGAGTCTGCGATGATATCTACCTTGTCGAGCAGATATTTGCCGTCGGGTACATGTTTCACTGAACTGCACGCCCACATCGATAGTGCGGTTGCAGCGACTGCCATAATATTACAAGGCTTGAACTTCACGGTGCAAAGTTAGCAAAAAATCTGTTTGCGGCAAAACTATTGGCGTTGGTCGAGCGCTTCGCGCACTATCCGGTTCAGATAGGTCGAGGAGTTGCGTTCGTCGGACAGTACAAGCTCAATATCTTTTACCGCGCGGTCAAACATCAGGTGCTTGTCGGCATAATCCAGCATGGCACATGCCAGCTTCACCGCTGCATTGTCCTGAGTATTGCTGTAGTACAGAATACGGCTGTAGCGCATAACCTGCATGAATGCAAAACTTATCAGCCGCAGCACGTATTCCGGACCAGAATCGAAACTCTGGAAGTTCTTGATTAGGCCTTTGATTACAGATATACGGAATTTGGCCCGGTTGCCACGCTTAGCCCGCATGACTTCTTTCTGAATCATAGCGCAGTATTTTTCCAGCAGAGCGTCGCTGTCCGGATTCAGAAAAAACTCAAAGTATTCGCGCGCCTCCTTGCGGGCGTCGTATACGTTCAGTATGATGTCGAGGAGTTGTTCTCTCGACATATTCTGAAGTTCTTTTTTTAATTTTATTTTTGACATTTTGATTTTCCGGCAAATTCATTCAACGATGCATACACCGATAATATTGCTGTGCTGTAACGGCTGTTCATGGCCCAGCGGCCATTCAGTTCATGCCAGCGTTTGGCGCATCCACGGATTACCATATCAAAGCGCGGGTCGAGTTTGCGTTCACCCGGGGGCAAGGCATCAGTGGTACAATAGGCATAGAGATGCTGTATATGTGCCGTCACACCGTCGGCCACAGTGGCGAATTTTGCTCCTTTGCGGCCTTTGCTCGTCACCCCCAGGCCGCAGTAGTTGTGGCTGTCGGCTGTCACGGCAGTGCCTCCGGTGTATTTAAACCATCCGGTTTCCACAATAGCCTGGCAGAAGGCGATATCGCCACGTATGCCGTAGCGGCTCCCGGCACGGATAAATTCGCGTGCTATCTGCGGGTCGAAATCCGGATTATGTCTAAGTACGAAACGGGCCATATGCGCGGCATCAATCTCGCTTTCGCCACAGATACTCATGGCTGCGTACGGCCTCATAGCATCCGGCGATACATCGCGGATGTATTCGTCATATGCCATGTCGATTGCTTCGTCGATACTCATCTCGGCCACATCGTCACTGCCGGCGGCAATATGTGGAACAGCTGTGAGCATCAGCATAAATGCCATAGCTACAAGCCTGTGACCTTTCCGGGATTTTTTGCTATGAAATCTTTCCAGGATTTGCATGAAGTGTTTTTTACAGGTTTTTGCGATTCGTAGTAATGGCAGAGAGCTGCAGCCAGCGCGTCGGTGGCATCGAGTTTGGGCAGCAGATTCTCGCGTGGGATATCGAGCATCCGCCGCAACATCTCGCACACTTGTTCTTTCGAGGCAGCTCCGTTGCCGGTTATAACCTGCTTGATTTTTCGTGGTTCGTATTCAGTGATGGGAACATCGCGGCTGAGAGCGGCGGCCATGGCCACACCTTGAGCGCGTCCAAGCTTTAGCATCGACTGCACATTTTTGCCAAAGAATGGAGCCTCTATGGCCATTTCGTCGGGCAGGTACTGTTCTATCAGGCCCAGTACCCGCTCGTATATGCGGTGCAGTCGCATATAATGATTATCGAATTTGCTCAGTTCTATCAGCCCCATGGCTATCATCAGGGGCTGCTTGCCCTTGATGCCGAGTATGCCGTATCCCATTATGTTAGTGCCGGGGTCTATGCCTATAATCACACGGTCGTACTCACGCAGCGGGTCATTACTGCCGGTACTCAGAGTTCGTTGCAGGGGCATCAGCGCAGACGTATCATATATGTAGTGAACGGCAGCACTTTGTCGCCGTACTTTTTACGACACTCATCGATAAGCCGTGTGCCTGCCGTATTGAACCATTCATCAATCAGCTTGGTATCGGCACACTGCATCTGTACGGCTGTCGACTCGGCGTCGGCGCCTTCGTCCAGATTCACTACTTTGGACACAATCACATCGGAAAAACCGAATTTCACGGCCTCATCGGCATAAGCTGTGCAGCACCAGAGTTTCACTTCGGCTGCTACCGAGGGGTCGGCGCAAAAAGTTGTATTTATTACAAACATCTTTTCTTGAATTTCAGATAACGGGGTATAAAAGTAAAATGTCGGGCCAGGGTAGGCCAGAAGCCGTAATAGTGGCTCATAATGTGGAAACGCTCCATAAGCGAACGCCGGTGGTTGGCAGTGGTGGCACCTTCGCTGAGATAGTCAACCAGCACCGTGTCGACGTAATGGTTATGGCGCGAGTGCTGCAGGCAGCGTATACACCAGTCATAATCGGCCGAAAAGCGGTAGCGCAGGTCGAATGGGGCAGTGATGCGCCTCAGTGCCACAAATGCCTGGTGGCACACGAGCATGCCGTGAGCGAAACTGCGGTAAGTAAGAACCTCGGGCGCACGCAGATGCCGCTCTCCAAGCCGTTGCCGCGAATCGTCTACAAGGTCGGTCTGGCCGTATATCACGCCGGGAAAGTCGTGGTTCATGGCGGCGTCGGCAAGTTTCTGAAGCACGTCGCCGCTATGGAATGAATCGCCTGCGTTAAGGAAAATCACATACTCACCCGTTGCCATTCCGAGGCCCTTGTTCATGGCGTCGTAAATGCCGCGGTCGGGTTCCGATACCACTCGGCGCAACGGGTTGGAGTGGGCGGCGGCTATGGCGAGAGTATCGTCCTTCGAGGCTCCGTCAACGATTATGTGTTCGTACAGACGGCAGGTCTGGGCATCCACACTTTCAAGGGTGGGCCGTATGGTGCTCCCGGCGTTGAAGCATACGGTGATTATTGAGAACATAGGCACTTTAAAAGCGCTTTCATCGGATTGCTTCATAGGTTGCAGGTGTTTAGGAGTTTTTGTATTTGCTCGTCGCAGTCAGGCTGGTCGATGCGTGTGCGCAGCGTATAGCCTGTCTGCCTGGTATGGAGCTTGTCCGGCAAGGCCTTCTCGAAGAATCCGAGCGATTCGGCAGCTATAAGTTCCCATACCGGAGTATGGTCGACATTGACATTGAGAATACGGTCGGGAGCGTTGGTCATCGAACCACGGCTTATCATGGTCACCGGAGTGGCCCTGTAATGCAGAGCCCCCGACGAATCGGCATGTATGCTCAGCACGGCATCGTTCTCGCCTGCTATGCAGGCCCACTCCAGAGGCTGGTCCGACCAATGGCGGTGGTTGGTTTTTTCGGTTTTGTCGAGCAACTGCCGAACCGGCACACGTATAAGTTGTTCGCCCTTGTAGGCCATTACCAGATAAGAGTCGAGGTCGGCCTGGCATATAACCATGGCCAGGCGGCACGAGGGGTCCATATCGACATAAATATCATGCTTGGACACGATATAGTGGTGGTCGCCCACAAAGTATAGATACAGTTCCGGCACCACATAGTTGACATCGTCGCTGTGGAGTACGTTGGGGCGCCATAGCGATGTTTTCACAGGTACAGCTTCGGTGGCAGCCGGGGCATCAATGGGCACACTTATGCTTTCAATCCGCTTGCGAAGATTCTCCGATTCGAGTTCCTCGCTGCGCAGGTCGGCGGGTGTAATGGCCTTGATGGTCTTCTCGGCCTCGGCTGCAGGCTTTGTATCCTCATTTTCGCCGTTGTCGTGTTCGCTCATCTTCATCATGTCTTCGTAAGCCAGGGCACGCTGCTCGACAAATCGCCGTATTTCTTCACGGTCGACAATAGGCATGGTCGATGTGCTGAGTCGCACGTAAATGGTGTCGTCGAGTTTTACAGGCTGCCTCGAAGGCTTTATGGTTACAATAAGCACACCCTTGGTCGACTCCTCGTCCACGGCAATGTCGACAAGGGTGGCCGTAGTGGTGCCGAAGTAAGAGCGCACGCGCAGGGTAAGGTAGTTGAGCAACTCGTCCATGCGTTTGAGCAGGTCGGGCGAATATGGCAGACGCAGAGCTTTGAAATCCTCGTCGAGTCCGCGCTCAAAGTGCTGGTCGTTCACACCTATGTAGAGTTTGCCGCCGGTGGTGTTCATAAAGCCGGCAATTATATGCATGATTTCGTGATGTTGTTTGCGCAATGCCTCTTCGGGACTGCGCTTAACTCCGTCGTTGGCGCAGAACACCAGCGAACTCTTGAACTCGGTGTACTGCGACTCGCAGCCATAGTATTTCAAGCTTATGCGCTCGTTGTTGACTTTCAATAGTGCCGAGATGTCGTCTTTTATGCGGCGGGCGTAGTCGTTTTCCTGCATCGAGCTGGCCACGAGCATGTTGTAGCTGAGTACCATACGCGCGAACTTGCCTTCGAGCTCGCTGTCGGGCTGCTGCGACTGCAACCACAGATCCTGGTCGTGGTCGTGACTGCCGAGCCACGACACCATTTCCATGCGTCTGAATATGCGTTCGGCCAGCGAGCCGGGGCGAATGAGCGGACGGAACTGTTCGAGCGTGGCCACATCTACCCGGCGGTTGTCGGCGAAGTCAACGTGCAGCAACAGCAGTTCGGCATGCAGTTCAAGCTCGGATTCGAGCGAACGGTCGCCTATTATCGCGGCAAGTACGCGACCGAAGCACAGATTGTCGTAGGCGCTCATTACATCGTCGCAGCCCACAGCCTTCATGCGGTAGAGTTCCACAATCTCGCGGATGGTTTCACGGCTGAGGTTCTCGCTTTCGTCGGCGATGTTGCTTTCATCCTCGATATCGTCGGTGTACTCTATATTGTGCAGCAGAGTACTGAGCGCATGGTCTTTGACCACATATACTTGCGGGTCGGCGAGGCCGATAATCCGTGCACGGATATGCTCACGGTCTGATGTCTGGGTAATCATGGCTCTGACTATGGTCTGAGGGCCGAGTGTCACTTCTTCGGGCAGGTCGTCGGGAGCATGCAGCAACATGCCTATGCCGAGTTCGCTGATTGCGCTGTATTCCTCGGTAAGGTGATTGAAGCCGGCTATGACGGCATTTACCTCCTGACCTACCCAAAGGTTGGCCTCAATCCAGCGGTGAACTTCCTCAAGCAACGAGAATTCGTATTCATCGTCATGCTGGGCTACCACGCGGGCTACAAGGTGGATGGGCCGGCCGTCGATTCCGGTGTATGCAAAACGTTCCACACCGCGCATGTTGTATCCTACAAGCGAATTTCGCATAAAGAATCCCTCGCCGTAGAATCGTTCGTCGTCGATATGGCAGTTGAAGCGCGGATTGTTGCCTGTAGGATCCGGAGTGACGCTGTCGATTACAATCAGAACTTCGTCGCCCGGCGACGGTGGCGTGCGGATAATTTCAATATCTTTGCTGACAACAGATTCCGGAGCGAGTGTGAGATCGTGAATCACATTGTTCCAGAAGTCGCGGTGACTTTTGATTTTCTTAAGAGTAGCGGCTGTGAAGCGCTTGATGCCGCTCAGATATATTTCAGGTGAAAGCCAGTCGACCATGCCTGCAGGCAGCAGGTTGGTGCAGTTGGCCTGCTCCTTGTGCGCTTTTATGCTTATGGCTGAGCCGAACAGCTGGATATCGGCCGCTGTACCTACAAAGCGGCTGAGGCCGGGCGAAGTTGCCATCGGCGCAGTATTATAAGCGGCCGAAGTCATCATCAGCATTGGCTCTTTTATCTGGTTATAGCTTATGTCGGAGAGGCAGTAATAGCCGCCGAGGGCGCGGAAAGCCTTGTCGAGCAAAATATCGCTGCTTGAAGGACGCAACAGCGACACATAGCGGTAGTACAGCGAGCGGTTGCGGTTATAATGCTGAAAATTGTCCGGGTCGGCTATGCACAGCTGCAGAGCCAGAGCCTTAAGAATGCTCTCCACACGCAATTTCTCGTCGGCGGTATCGGCCTGCGGACAAAGGTCGATGGCCTTGCGCATGTCGCGTATATATAGTTCGAACTGCTCGATAAAGGCGCTGCGGAAGGGCTCGTTGGTCCAGGTGGGCAGATTCCATTGCATGATTGCGTCATAAATACGTCCGAACTTCTCGCCAATCCGCTTGGGCTGGTGGCGGAAAATGAGCATCAGAATTGAGAACTGCAGGGTGGGGTGATACAGGAAGCCCGATTCCTTTAGCTTGTCGAGCAGGCTGTTTATGAAAGCTTCCTCGTGGTTCGATGTTATAATTTCGAGGGCTCGCTGATATGGAGTCATAGCCTCGATAATCGATGTGAGTTCATCCTGCAGTTCGTGGCGGCGCTGCGGAGTGGTGCCACGCAGAAACGGTGAGCCTTCGAGCAGATACAGCGCCATGCGACATGTGGCTTCAAGTACCAATTCGATCAGACGGTGCCGGCGCCGGATGTCGAAATTCACAAAGCTTTCCGCTATATTTGCCTTTATGGCGCGCAGGGCAGTCAGCACCCAGCTGGCCCGGTTTGCTGCAAGCTCCTCCCGGGCCTGGTCGAGGAAGGGTAATTCACGAAACATGCGGCGCAGCATGCTTTCGCGTGGCAGGCCCACGGCGCAAACAGCTTCGTCGGCACTCAACAGCGGCAGCGCCACACCTCGCTCGCTTAGCACCAGTGAAAAGAAATTTGATTCGAGTTTGCTGAACGAACAGTGCACGCTCTGCCCGGCTACAAGCCTGGTGTTGCGTTCATAAAGGCGGAATTGGATGCCGTATTGGTCAATAAGTGTATATGGTTCTCCGGGATTCTCCGGTACACGGTCGACCCTGAATTCAAAATCATCGCCTCGCCGGAAGCCTGCAAGGTAGAAATTGCGTACATATCCGGCCACATAATGAATGTAATACGACTCACCATTAAATCCTTTCTTCTCCTGACACAATAGAGTTTCGGGCAATGGCTGCCCTCGTTGAAATGCAATTTTCTTTAATGTAAATTCGCGCCCGTCGGGCAAAATAAGTCTGAAAAAATCTTCATTGTTGCCGTAACTCCTGTTTACAGACAGAGTCACCAGATTATTGTTAAGTCCGTCCATATATGATATAATTTAATAATCTACAAATTTAATAAAAAAAAACGAGAAATGCTCGTTTTCTCGGCGTTTTATGCTAATTTTGCACTCTTGACGGACTGTTAAGAAATTATTGCATAATAGCCCGACAGCGAAATCTGAATTATTTTATAAACGATAACGATAATGCAAGCGAAAATAGGAGATACTGTACGCTACCTTAACAGCGTGGGTGGCGGTAAATTAGTACGAATTGAAGGCCAGATGGCATACGTCGACGAAGATGGCTTCGAAACACCGGTACTGTTGCGTGAATGTGTGCCGGTAGCATCGGAAAACACATTCAAACAACCCGAAATTGTTGTCACTGCCCAGGCTCCACAGCCCACCAAGGCTACAGATCCCGAACCGGAATTGCCATACGTGGAAACACCTGCCGGTGAAAAACTCAATATCGTACTTGCATTCGAACCGCGTAATATCCGCCAGCTCTCACAGGGCGAGATTGACGCATATATAGTCAACGACTCAAATTATTACCTGTATGTATGCTTTGCAACTCGTCCGGACCGTAATTCGGACTGGACCGCACGTTATGCAGGAGTGATAGAGCCGGGAATCCAGGTGCTGTGTGGCGAGTTCAACCATCCCGACCTGCCTTTGCTCGAAGAGGCTTCGGTGCAGTATATAGCATTCAAGAAAACTTCGGATTTCGCACTGAAACCGGCCTGCTCCATTCAATTCAGCCTCGACCCCACCAAGTTTGCGAAACTGCACTGCTTTAAGCCTAATCCGTATTTCGACGGACCTGTTCTGGCTTATGAAATTACTGTAGACGACGAAATTCAGCAACGCTCCAAGCCCGATGCCGAGGCTATGCGGCGAGCCATGCAGGAGAAACGCCGCTCCGATGCCCCGGCGCTCCGCCAGCCGGTGAAACGGCGAGAATCAAAGCCTGACATCACGGTGGTTGACCTGCATGCATCGGAACTACTCGACGACCTGCGTGGCTTAAGTAACGCCGATATACTGAATTATCAGATTGACAAATTCCGCGAAGTCATGGACGCGAACGCACGCAACAAAGGCCACAAGATTGTGTTTATCCACGGCAAAGGTGAAGGCGTCCTGCGCCAGGCTCTGATGAAAGAACTAAATCACCGCTACAAAGGCCATCAGGTTCAGGATGCCTCTTTCCGTGAATACGGCTACGGCGCCACTCAGGTTACAATCTGACATGGCCCGTCACGGCCGTTTACGGCAGAATGAGGCATAGGTGTACTGTCCTTTGCCGTCAGTTGCCTTTCCATAGGCTATGGCATGCACGGGACAGTTGTGATAGCAACGTTCACACATGATACAGCGGCGACCGCTCCATACCGGATGGTCGCCGTTCATGGTTATAACACCCGACGGGCATTCGCGGGCGCATTTGCCGCATGCGATACAGGCCGCAGTGGCATGATATGGCTTCGACGATGTGGCATAGCGCATGAACCAAGGGTATATTATGCGCGACTTTATCCATGCGAACCGGCCTCTTGTAATGTCGGCTCGGCTGTCGCCGGCAAGTATTGAGACTGCTATATCCGCCGCCCTCTGTGGAAATGCATCAAGTTTACGACGTACAACTTCGGGGCTGTCTACATCGAAACCTTTCATCATGGTGTAGGTGTTGGGCATCACAACAGTGTATGCACCGTATGCTTTCCAGCCACGGGCTTCAACCAGCTTTCGCCATTGTTCGTCGGCCAGCCCGGCATCATCGCCGCACGTGGCGGCCATAAAATGCGGAGCCTTAGATAATTCAGTCGGTAATTCGAGCCGCCCAATGGCGTCCACCACCGGAGAAGGCAAGCCCCAGGAATAAATAGGGAAAACCCATACAACGCGCTTGCCTGAGGCAATAAGACTGTTGGTTAGGTCATAAACCGCGTCGCCGGTGTGTCGGGCGATTTCAAAAGCCAGAGCTTTAGAATTTCCGGTACCTGAAAAATACAATATCATAATCAGGCATGAGAATCGTTGTGACCTGCCGATGAAGGCAGATTCGCATATCCGTTGGCATTGGCTGCCTTTGCATCCGAACCGGAAGCGGCCTCATTGCCGTGATGCTTGGGATTGGGCATTTTAATCTTCATTTCATCGAAGCCCTTTCCGTACACACCATTGACGTTGGCCTGGGTGATGAAGGCGTTTTTGTCTATTGACTTTATGATTCGGAAAATCGTTACCGATTCAATCTTGCGGCACATCACCAGCAGAATCTTCACCTGGTGTTTGCTGTACCAGCCGGTGCCGTCGAGCACGGTGCATCCACGGTTGGCCTCGTTGTTGATGGCAGTGGCAATCTCCTGCCAGTGAGGAGAAAAGATTGTGAACTGCACAGCCTGGCGGTTGGTATTTATAATCAGGTCGGTTACGTACGATACCAGGAATAGCACCATCAGACCATACACAATTTTGTCGATGTTGTGAAAGAGCAGATAACTCGACGAAATAATGAATACATCGGTGTAAAGCATTGTACGGCCAATACTTACATTGGAATGCTTGGAAACCATAGCCGCCACAATATCCGTGCCGCCGCTGGACCCGTTATGGGTAAATGCAAGGCCGATACCGAAGCCGCACATCAGACCTCCGATTACTATATTCATTATAGGCTCGGATGTGAACGGATGGGTGAATAGTGGCTGGAAGATACCCACAAATACCGATATCATGGTGGCGCCGAAAATAGTACCCAGCACAAACTGGCGACCTACAATCTTATACGCAAATGCCAGCAGAATGAGGTTGCAGACATACTGCGCCACAGCTACCGGTATGCCGGTAAGGAAATATATAAGAGTACCGATACCGGCAAGACCACCTATCACTACTTTTTCAGGCAGAATGAAAGCCGAAAATCCTAAGGCATATAGAGCCATGCCAAGAGTGATGAATATGTAATCTCGCGAGGTGCGCCAGAGTTTTGCCTTGTTTACAGTCATTTGTGAAATTTGCTTGGATAGATTTGGTTAATTCGGGTACGGTTTGCGACTGCAAAGTTAATGTTTTTATGGGATTGTAAGGCCTTAAAGCGAAAAAAAATTCGTAAATTTGTAACTGTTTTTTTACAGTGCAAATGAAATTTATCCGTAACATATTGGTTGCCGCCTCCTTGACAACTCTCTGCGCCTGCTCTGACTCCGGAGCTACAGCTCCTACTATTGCTGTGAGCGTTGAGCCGCAACGTTATCTGCTCGAGCAGCTGACCGGCGACAAGTTCAAGGTGGTGACTCTGATGAAGCAGGGCGCAAATCCGGAAACTTTTGAACCTACCATGAAATCCCGCATGGCTTTGGATTGCGCAAGCGCTTATTTTTATGTAGGAGGTCTGTCGTTCGAGCATGCTCTGCTGCAATCAGCCACCGATATTATGGTATTGGAGTCGACCTCCGGTATTGTGCCGCTGTATGGTACACATTCGCACCACCATCATGACGACGAAGAATGTAGTCATGAGGAAAGCGGAGAGGAATCCGACCCGCATGTGTGGACCTCGGTAAAAAACGCCAAGGTGATGGCCGATAATATGGCCCGCGGGCTCATTGCCCTCGACCCTGCCGACAGTTGTATGTATAAAAGCCGGCTGCAAAGTCTGATGGCACGCCTCGACTCACTCGACTCGTCGATTGCCTCCCGGCTCGAACAGAGCAACGCCACATGCTTTATGGTCTGGCATCCGTCGCTGGGATATTTTGCCCGCGACTATGGTCTGGAGCAGTTGTCGGTAGGCTGGGAGTCGAAAGAGCCTTCGGCATCGGCTTTACGTCGTGCAATCGACCAGGCCCGTAGCCACGGCGCAAAAGTGTTCTTTTATCAGCGCGAATTCGATACAAGACAGACTCAGGCTATGACCTCGCAACTGGGACTGCGCACTGTAACCATCGACCCGTTGTCGTACGACTGGCAGCACCAAATGAATATTATCACAGATGAACTTGTCAAGTAACTCATCAGTACGCATACCCCTGCTGCAGCTGCAGAATATAAGCATGCAGTGGCACGACCGCAGAGTATTGTCAGATATAAGTCTGGCCGTATTCCCCGGCGATTTCATGGCTATAACCGGGCCGAATGGCGGCGGCAAAACTACCTTGCTGCGAATAATGCTGCGACTGCTAAAGCCTACATCGGGCAATGTGATTTATGGAGTAGGGCTGAAATCCAACGCTATAGGCTATCTGCCTCAGAAAAACATGATTGACAGCCATTTCCCTATAACAGTCCACGAAGTAGTGGCATCAGGCCTGCTGGCTCAGTGTCTGCCTGCTTCTCAAGTCCGCGATAAGGTAGGGTCGATGCTACGGACTGTCGGGCTTACCGAGCAGGCCAACAGCAGCATAGGGCAGCTGTCCGGCGGTCAGTTGCAGCGGGCTTTACTTGGCCGCGCCATGATTTCAGAGCCATCACTGCTGATTCTCGACGAGCCGCTGAGCTATATCGACAAGCGCTTTGAGCACCAGCTCTACGAAATTCTGGCAAGCGTGGCGCGCACAACAACCATTGTGCTGGTTTCGCATGAGATGACAGCTATTTCCGAGATGGCCAACCGACATATAATTGTCGACAACGGAATTCACGAATGTACTGCTGCTCACCACTACGTGCGCAGCGACTGCGAATAGACGGCTGACCTGAATAAGAAAAACTACGGGACCGCTCCACTCAGAACGGTCCCGTTTAGCTGTCGGTCTATAGTTGTAAATAACTTTCGGTCAAATATCTTTATACCGAAGTTGATGGTCTATAGTTAATCATGTATTCTCATACATTCTGACCGATGCAACTTTTGTTTTTCAATGGTAATGACAGACTTTAGTCTCGATTTTAAGGTAAGTAAGATGTCACTGATTTCACAATACAAAGGTAGTTTTTATTTTCGATACTGCAAAACTTTTTGCCAAATATTTAAATTAAAAAACAGCCAATTATCGGAAAGTGCAAATCACTCATTTTAAATGCTGGTACAAAAAAGCAGCCCCGAAAACTCCGGAGCTGCTTATGCTGATTATTGGGATAAGTCGATTAGTAGATACCCTGGCCCATCATAGCGTCGGCAACCTTCATGAAGCCGGCGATGTTAGCGCCCTTCATGTAGTTGATGTAGCCGCCGGCTTCAGTACCGTATTCAACGCACTGTTCGTGGATGCTCTTCATGATGTAGTGAAGCTTAGCGTCAACTTCTTCGGCGCTCCACTGCAGGTGTTCGGCATCCTGGCTCATTTCGAGGCCCGAGGTAGCAACACCACCGGCGTTCACAGCCTTGCCGGGAGCATAGATGATGCGAGCGGCAATGAAGGTGTCGATAGCTTCGGGAGTACAGCCCATGTTGGAAACTTCAGCAACGAGCTCAACACCGTTTTCAACAAGCATCTTGGCGTCTTCGCCGTTAACTTCGTTCTGGGTAGCGCAGGGCAGAGCGATATCAACCTTGCATTCCCAAGGCTTGCGGCCTGCGAAGAACTGCGAGCCGGGGAACTTATCGGCGTAGGGAGCAACGATGTCGTTGCCGCTGGCGCGGAGTTCGAGCATGTAGTTGATTTTTTCAGCATCGAGGCCGGCGGGATCGTAGATGTAGCCGTCGGGGCCGGAGATGGTCACAACCTTGGCGCCGAGTTCGGTAGCCTTCAGGGCTGCACCCCATGCTACGTTGCCGAAACCGGAAATAGCTATAGTCTTGCCCTTGAGGTCTTCGCCCTTGACACCGAGTACGCTCTGTACGAAGTAGAGTGCGCCGAAGCCGGTAGCCTCGGGACGGATACGGCTGCCGCCGAAGCTCAGGCCCTTGCCGGTGAAAGTACCGGTACACTGGCGCGAGAGTTTTTTGTACATACCGTACATGTAGCCTACTTCACGACCGCCTACGCCGATATCGCCTGCGGGAACGTCCTGGTCAGGACCGAGGTTACGCCAAAGTTCGAGGATGAAGGCCTGGCAGAAACGCATGATTTCACGGTCGCTCTTGCCGCGGGGCGAGAAGTCGCTGCCGCCTTTTGCGCCACCCATGGGCAGAGTGGTGAGAGCGTTTTTGAAAGTCTGCTCGAAACCGAGGAATTTGAGAATTGAGAGGTTTACCGATGCGTGGAAACGGATGCCACCTTTGTACGGGCCGATGGCATTGTTGAACTGCACGCGGTAACCTATGTTGTTCTGAACTTCGCCCTTGTCGTCAATCCAGGTTACACGGAAAGTGAAGATACGGTCGGGTTCGACCATACGTTCGATGATTTTGTTGCGTTCGAATTCAGGGTGCTGGTTGTATACGTCCTGAACTGACATCAAAACTTCTTTCACTGCCTGGAGGTATTCCTTTTCACCAGGATGCTTGGCCTCAAGGGCGCTCATAATGTTGTTAATATCCATAACTTTGAGTTTTAGGTCTTTAAACCTTATGTATAGATTTAAGTGGTTAGCTATGTTGGTTTGAACACCGCAAATATAGGCATTAAATTTGGATTCTCGCAAACTTTTTGACGATTTTTTTTTCTTTTTTCTCCCGAGGCTCTTAAAGGCGATTTGGAATAAAGGTATTTGCCGCGGCATTTATATGAATTTTTGTAAGTTTCCCAAAATTATTCGTAACTTTGCAGCATGAAACTACTGCCTTTTCTGTCTGAAAATTTTTTATCGTCACGACCGCTTGTCATCGCCGGCCCGTGCTCGGCTGAAAGTGCCGGGCAGATGTTGCAGACCGCACGCGGTCTGGCGGCCGAGGGTGTGAAAATCCTGCGTGCCGGAGTGTGGAAACCCCGGACTATGCCCGGTTCGTTCGAGGGCTTCGGCACAAAGGCTTTGCCTTGGCTCGTCGACGCTGCATGTGAATGTGGTATGCTTGCAGCCACCGAGGTGGCCAACCGCAGCCATGTCGAGGAGGCTCTGCAGGCCGGAATCGACATTTTGTGGATTGGCGCCCGCACTACAGCCAACCCATTTGCTGTGCAGGAGATAGCCGATGCTATTGCCGCTTTGGCTCCAGACACTCCTGTTATAGTAAAGAATCCGCTCAATCCGGATGTATCGTTATGGCTGGGCGCCATTCAGCGCCTGAGCCTTGCCGGAGTATGCCGGCTGGCGGCTTCGCACCGCGGTTTCAGCGTATATACACCTCAGATTTACCGCAACGACCCTTGCTGGCGTCTGCCAATAGAGTTGCACCACCGACTGCCTGAGTTACCGTTGCTGTGCGATCCAAGTCATATTGCCGGACGACGCGACCTGGTGCCTCCCATCTGTCAGCAGGCCATGGACTTGGGGTTCGACGGCCTGATTGTAGAATGCCACAATTGCCCGGACTGCGCCTTGAGCGATGCCGCTCAGCAACTTACTCCGGCCGAGTTCGGTTCGTTGCTGAAAAGCCTGCGTCTGAAACACGGCAACGGCAATGACCGTGAGTCGCTGGCGCAGATGCGCGCCGAAATCGACGCTATCGATTCAGAACTGATAGCACTGCTGGCACGCCGCATGGATGTTGCACGCCGCATCGGCGATTATAAGCGGGCTGAAGGACTGCCGGTGGTACAGACCGAGCGCTACTCGCAACTTATGAGTCAGCGTACGGCTCAGGCTGCGGCATTAAATCTCGATGAAAATTTTATCCGTGGCATACTCGCTGCAATACATGAGGAATCGGTACGTTTGCAGCTGTAGGCTTTATTTACTAAGAAAAAAGCCGACTTGAAATCATCAAGTCGGCTTTTTAATATTATAGTCTGTAGCTTATTATATCCAGCGGGTGAAGGCGAAGTCCTGACGGTGGGGCAGGTTCTTGTTGATAGGATAGAGGCGGAAGCCATAACGGAAGATACCCGGATCTTTCACAGTCGACTTGAGTTCGTAGGTGAGTACATTGCCTTCTTCCTTGGTTACCTTGAAGTGTTCGGTGCCGACAAATTCCTCGCCACCGTTCTCCTGACGGTAGATAACCATTTCAAGACCCAGGTCGCGGCCTATGCCGTTGGTGTCAACGATAGCTTCAATGTGGAAAGGCTGACCGGTGATGGTGTTGCTGAGTTCACCGCTGTGGCGGATATCCAATACCTTGATGCCGTTCCACTGCGATGCGATTTTCTCTTTCCAGGCTACAATTTCCTTGGCCAGAGCATAGTCGTGGGCCTGAAGAGCCTTGCTACGCTTTGCTTCGGGTTCGTAGAAGCGCTCGATATAGTCTTCAATCATGCGCTGCATGGTGAAGTGGGGGGCGATGTCGCCAATAGAGCCCTTGATATACTGAATCCATTCGGGCGAGTAACCCTTGGAGTTCTTGGCAAAATACAGCGGAATGATTTCGTTTTCAAGCATTGAGTATATGGTGGCTGCATCGAGCTTGTCTTGCTGTGACTGGTCGGTGTAGGTGCGCTTGTCGGTGAGCGCCCATCCGGCCTTTTCGTTGAAGCGGTAACCTTCGTACCACCAGCCGTCGAGAACCGAGAAGTTGAGCACGCCGTTCATTTCGGCCTTTTCGCCCGATGTACCGGAAGCCTCAAGCGGACGGGTGGGGGTGTTGAGCCAAATGTCGACACCGGTCACAAGACGCTTGGCAACGATCATGTTGTAATCTTCAAGGAAGATAATCTTTCCCTGGAACTGGGGCATGCGCGAGATTTCGATGATGCGCTTGATGAGGCCTTGTCCGGCACCGTCGGCGGGGTGAGCCTTGCCGGAGAAGATGAACTGCACGGGGAACTGCTCGTTGTTCACAATCTTGGCCAAACGGTCGAGGTCGGTAAACAGCAGGTGGGCGCGCTTGTAAGTGGCAAAACGGCGGGCGAAACCTATGATGAGCGCATTGGGGTTGATTTTGTCGAGAATTTTCATCACAGCCGAGGGATCGCCCTGGTTGGCAAGCCATTTGGCCTTGAAGTCGCGTTTGACGAAGTTGATGAATTTGTCCTTCAGCAGCATGCGCATGTTCCAAATTTCATCGTCGGGCACATTGAAGATGCCTTTCCATGCTTTGGGATCGCTCTGATGTTCGAAAATCTGGAGTCCAAGCTTTTGGGTGTAGAATTCCTTCCACTCCGATGCGGCCCATGTGGGCATGTGTACACCGTTGGTAACGTATCCTACATGGCTTTCACGCCAGTTGTAGCCCTTCCATATACCTGCGAACATTTTCTTTGAAACTTCTCCGTGAAGCCAGCTTACGCCGTTGGCTTCCTGACAGGTGTTAAGAGCGAATACGCTCATGGAGAAGCGTTCGTTGGAGTCCGGGTTCTCGCGACCCATGTTCATGAGGTCGTTCCAGTTGATGCCGAGCTTGGCAGGATATTCACCCATGTACTTGCCAAAGAGGCTTTCGTCGAAGTAGTCGTGGCCTGCGGGCACGGGAGTGTGCACGGTGTAAAGGCTTGAAGCACGAACAAGTTCGAGAGCCACGTTGAAGTCAAGATGGTCTTCGTTTACGTAGTCGACCAGACGCTGCAGATTGAGCAGTGCGGCATGACCTTCGTTGCAGTGGTAGAGCTGGCTCTTGATGCCGAGTTTCTTCAGCATCAGCACACCCCCGATACCCAGCAGATATTCCTGTTTGATACGGTTTTCCCAGTCACCGCCGTAGAGCTGATGTGTGATGGGTCGGTCGTACTCCGAGTTCATGTCGAAGTCGGTATCAAGCAGATAGAGTTTCATGCGGCCTACATTCACACGCCAGATGTGGCTGTAGATGATTCGTCCGGGGTAGGGCACCTCCAGAATCATAGGGTGGCCGTTTTTATCGAGAACCTGCTCAATAGGGAGCTGATTGAAGTTCTGGGGCTCGTAGTTGGCAATCTGCTGACCGTCGACGCTGAGGCTTTGTGTGAAGTAGCCGTAGCGATAGAGGAAACCGACAGCAGTCATGTCCACACATGAGTCGCTGGCTTCCTTGATATAGTCGCCGGCAAGCACGCCAAGACCACCGGAGTAGATTTTCAGGCAGTTGCACAAGCCGTATTCCATCGAGAAGTAGCTCACCGAAGGAATGTCCTTGCGCATGGGCTTCTTCATGTACTCCTTAAAGTCGGCGTAAACGCCTGTAATGCGGTCCATCATCACCTGGTCGGCAATGATTTCTTTAACGCGATCGCCGCTGAGCTGCTGGAGCAGCATCACAGGATTTTCGCCTGTGGCGCGCCACAGGTCAGGGTCAAGTTCACGGAAAAGGTTCTTGGCTTCGCTGTTCCAGACCCACCAGAGGTTCTTGGCAAGTTCATCAAGGGCCTTGAGCTGGGAAGGAAGTTCAGACTTCACAGTGATGTCGCGCCATACAGGTGCGTTGGTATTACTAACCGGAAGTTTCATAATTATAATTTCAGATTGTGTTTTTAGTTCATAAGGCAGTGCGGTAAAGCTCCCGCACTAATATATTAATGTAAGCAACTATGCTTTTTTAGTGCGTCCGCGATGTTTGGGTGTCGTCGCAGTTACAGTAGCGGACGCCGGAATATGCTGTGCGGCAGATGCCAAAGCTATACAGTAGGCTTTTTCATAGTCGGTTATGAAGTTAGTCCACGATGCCGCGGCAGCTGTGGCCTTTGCAGCCTGCGAGAACTGCGCGGCCTTTGCCACACTATCGGAAATCAGAGATTTCAAATCTCCGGCTATTGCATCGCGTACATGATTGTAATCGCTGTCGCCGCGTTTTTCAACACGTACACCGCAGGCTTCAAACGAGTTTTCAAAGTTGTCGAGTACCCATTGTCCGAAACCGCTCAGACCGGTGGTTATCGTGGGAACACCGAACGCCACACTTTCCAACGGAGTATATCCCCATGGTTCATAGTAGCTGGGAAATACTGTGGCATCAAGGCCCGGCAGCAATTGATAGTATGTCATGTCGAATATTCCGTCGGTACCGTTGAGGTAGCAGGGGACATATATTACTGACACGCGCGAGCCGCCGTCGTTTGCGAAGCCGAGGCTGTGGATACGCTGTATTATGGCGTCGGAGTCGTAGTTGTTGAGTGTATGGGTGATAAACGGGTCGCCGAGGCGTGTTTTCTGCCCCAGGTCAAGCTGGTGGGCGAGGTCCTGACGAGGTCCACCGCACCATGCGGGCACCATAATGAATGCCAGTACAGGGCGAACAGGGTCGAGGTTACCAAGGCGGTCTATTGTGTCAAGAAAGAGGTCGATGCCTTTGTTGCGGTATTCGAATCGACCGGAAGTGGCCAACAGGAATGTATCGGCTGAATACTCCACGCCGGTGAGGGCAGAGGCCACGTCAAGCATACGCTTGCGTGCGGCCTTGCGTGCGGCCGCAAACTTGACGCCTTTTGGCACGAAGTCTTTTTCAAAACCGTTGGGGGTAACTACGTCGGGACGGCGTCCGAGCAACTGCTCACACTCACGTGCTGTAACTTCGCTGACTGTGGTAAAACAGTCGGCCTGGGTTGCAGCGGCTTTTTCGAGCGAGTGCTTCGACTCCATGTTCAGTTCACGGGCCATTTGGTCGCCGTTGTAGTTCTGCAGATAGTCGTACAATGGTTTACCGTTGCCGCAGATGCTTCGGCCTATGCTTGTGGCATGAGTCGTAAACACGGTTGCCACCTGCGGCAGATTGGCTTTTACATACAGCAGGCCCATGCCGGTGGTCCATTCGTCGAAATGAGCTATAACCGATGCTTTTCCGGCATTTATGGTCTTCTCTTTGGTAAAAAAGTCGACCAGGCTCTCTATGACTATACCGGCGGCGTGAGCAAAAGCGCAGCCTTCGTCGTAGTCGCCGTAGGCATGAAGCGAGTCCACGCCGTATAACTGCCACATGCGTCCGTAGAATTCATCCTTTACAGCATACATGCCGTCGAATTTCACCAAAATGGCGATGGGCCTGCCCGGGATATTCCAACGGCCTACACGCACATCGACGCCTTGAGGCAGCAATGCTTGTCGGGCCCATTTGCGCAACAGAGTTTTCGATTCTGTAAAATATGGCGACGGGTTATCTTCCGACCAAACATCCGGGCCGATAAAGATAACCTTGTCTTTATAGAGTGTCTGGAGTGTACGGGCTTTGGTCGAAAGCACAGTATATATGCCTCCGATTTTGTTGCAAACCTCCCAGCTTGTTTCAAAAAGCAGGTCGATTTCCTTATTGCAATTGTCCATAAAACCTTAGTTTCAAAAATTCAGAGCGCAAATTTACAAATTTTTTTCTAATTATCAATTAGTTTGGGTCAGAAATTTCTCATAATAGTTCACATAGGCCAAGTTTACGAGCCTTGTGCCGCCCGGTGTGGGGTAGTTTCCGGAGAAATACCAATCGCCCGGATAGTCGGGGCAAGCGCGGTGCAGTCCTTCGAGTGTCTGATAGAGTATATCCACCTTGGCATTGATTTCAGGCCCGGTAAGCATATCGGCTATTTGGCGGCTTATGCTTTCGTCGGAGAATGGTGCGTAAATGTCTTTTACACAGTTGTGTTGCATAGCTGCGGGCAGTTTCAGTTGTTCTAAGCATTCGCGATACACTCGCTGCGGCACATCAGACATACCGTTCTGCTGCAGCAGTTCTATGGCCGCCTTGAAAGCTATGAACTCGCTCATGCGCGACATGTCGATGCCGTAGTAATCGGGATAACGTACCTGCGGAGAGGACGAAACCACTATAATCCGGCGCGGGTGCAGACGGTCGAGCATCTTTATAATGCTCTGACGCAGAGTTGTACCACGCACAATGGAGTCGTCGATTACTACCAGTGTGTCGATATTGTTGCGTATGCAGCCGTAAGTGACGTCGTAGACATGCGCCGCAAGGTCGTTGCGCGACTCACCTTCGGCTATGAATGTGCGCAGCTTGATATCTTTGAGGGCCACTTTTTCGAGGCGCAGTTTCCGTTCCATTACCTCCTGCAGCGACTTTGGGTCGAGCTTGCCCTCACTCTGCAGTTTCAGTATCATATCGGACTTCTGCATGTCGAGTTGCTGTTCGAGTCCTTCGACCATACCCATATAAGCCACTTCGGCGGTGTTCGGAATAAAGGAGAAAACAGTGTTTTCGAAGTCGCCGTCCACCATTTTCATCAATGCCGGCACCAGACTGTGTCCAAGTTCCTTGCGTTCGCGATATATGTCGGCGTCGGAGCCTCGCGAGAAGTAAATGCGCTCGAACGAGCAGCGCCGGTTTTCGGCTTCCGGCAACACACGTTTTAAGCTCATGTGTCCGGCTTTGCTTACCATCAGAGCTTCGCCTGGTGCAAGTTCGTGTACCTGCGTGCGACGCACATCGAATGTTGTCTGTATCACCGGGCGCTCCGATGCAAGTACTACCACATCATCGTCGTAATAATAGAACGCCGGACGAATGCCATGAGGGTCGCGCAGGGCAAACATATCGCCCGAACCGGTAGCGCCGCATATCACGTAACCGCCGTCCCAGGCGGGCGATGCCTCGGCAAGTACACGGCTTAAGTCGAGATTGTCCTCAATAGCTGTCGCCAGTTCGATACCTCCCATTGTATCGCGGAAATCGCGATATATCCGGTGGTTCTCCTTGTCGAGAGCATAGCCCAGCTGCTCAAGCAGCATCACAGTGTCGGAGTATATGCGCGGGTGCTGGCCGGAAGCTTCTATTCGGCTGAAAATTTCGTCGACGTTGGTCATGTTGAAATTGCCGCACAGCAGCATATTGCGAGAGCGCCAGTTGTTACGGCGCAGGAACGGATGCACATACGAAATGCCGCTTTTGCCTGTAGTGGAGTAGCGCAGATGGCCCATGAGAATTTCGCCCATAAACGGGGCATAGCGTTCGATATCATCATCAGGCTGCTCAAATACATCGCGTGTGAGTCTGGCCTTGATTTTTCCGAAAATTTCGGAAATCGCATCGACACCAAGTGCACGCTCGCGGAATATATATTCATGGCCCGGCTGCGAATGAAGTTTCACCACGCCCACACCGGCTGCTTCCTGGCCACGGTTGTGCTGCTTCTCCATTAGCAGATATAATTTGTCGAGCGCCCAAGTGGGGTTACCGTATTTGCGTCGGTAATAATCAAGAGGATGGCGTAGCCGTATCATGGCTACGCCACACTCGTGTTTGAGTTGTTCCATTTATCGTATGAATAGGAGTTCGCGATATTTAGGCAGAGGCCACATTTCGTTGTCGACCATAAGTTCGAGCTTGTCGATATGGTATCTGATAGTTTCCAGGCAAGGCAATACGGTATCGTGGTATGCGATTGCCTTTTCGCGTTCGCATGCAATAGTGTTTGCAGCCTTGCGGGCGTCAATCATTTTATATGTTTCGGCCTTGATTACACACATGTGCCGGCTGATGCGTTCGATGGTATCGAGGTCGTGCGCCACTATTTCATCGCCCTTGCTGCCGCTGAACAGGCTTTTGAGTTTAACTACATTATCCACGAGTATCGACTGGTAGCGGGTTGCAACCGGAATAATATGGTTGATGGCGAGGTCGCCGAGCACACGGGCCTCAATCTGCACCTTTTTGGTGTACATCTCCCATTTCACCTCATTTCGTGCCTCGAGTTCAACGCGGGTGAAAACTCCGGTGCGGGCGAACATTTCCTCGGACTGCTTGCTCAGGTAAGCATCGAAAATTTTCGGTGCCGAAGTTTCGCAGTCGAGGCCGCGCCGTGCCGCTTCGGCTTTCCATTCGTCAGAGTAGCCGTTGCCGTCGAAGTGTATGGCTTTTGATTCTACGATAAGCTTGCGAAGTTCGTCAAGGAGTACTTCTTCAAGGATTTCGCCGGCGGCAGTACGCTCGCTTACAATGCGGTGGAATATTGCCAGCTGGTCGGCCACCACAGCGTTAAGTGCAATCATGGCCGAGGCACAGTTGGCACTCGAACCTACGGCACGGAATTCAAATCTGTTGCCGGTGAAAGCGAACGGCGATGTACGGTTACGGTCGGTATTGTCGATAAGCAGCTCGGGAATTTGTGCCACACCTACTGATAGGGCTTCTTTCGACGAGAGGTCGGCGAGCTGTTCTTTCGACGATTTCTCAAGCAAATCGAGTACACTTGCCAGCTGACTGCCGGTGAAAATCGATATGATGGCCGGGGGCGCCTCGTTTGCACCAAGCCGGTGTGCATTTGTGGCCGACATAATCGAGGCCTTCAGTAGAGCGTTGTGGCGGTGTACGGCGGCCATTACGTTTACTACAAATGTTATGAACTGCAGATTGTCGCGCAAAGTCTTGCCGGGCGCGAACAGAAGTACACCCTTGTCAGTGCCAAGACTCCAGTTGTTGTGCTTGCCCGAGCCGTTTACACCGGCAAAAGGCTTTTCGTGCAGAAGCACTCTGAAGTTGTGTCGGCGTGCGACTTCGTTCATAACCGACATCAGCAGCAGGTTATGGTCGTTGGCCAGGTTTGTTTCCTCAAATATAGGAGCGAGTTCAAACTGATTGGGCGCCACCTCGTTGTGGCGTGTTTTAGCCGGGATACCCAGTTTGTGGCACTCGATTTCGAGGTCGAGCATGAATGCCTCCACACGCGAGGGAATTGCACCGAAGTAATGGTCCTCGAGCTGCTGGTTCTTGGCGCTTTCGTGACCCATGAGCGTGCGACCTGTCATCACCAAGTCGGGTCGGGCGGAGTAAAGAGCTTCGTCGACGAGGAAGTACTCCTGCTCCCAGCCAAGATAGCTGTGTACGTGCTTTACTTCGGGGTCAAACAGCTGTGCAACCGCAGTAGCGGCGCGGTCAACACTGTTGAGGGCCCGCAGCAGCGGAGTTTTATAGTCGAGCGACTCGCCCGTATAGCTGATAAAAATGGTTGGAATACATAGGGTTTCGCCCATGATGAAAGCCGGCGACGAAATATCCCATGCCGAATATCCGCGGGCCTCGAAAGTGTTGCGGATACCGCCGTTGGGGAAACTCGACGCATCGGGTTCCTGCTGTACGAGCAGTTTGCCGGAGAAGGTTTCAATGACACCGCCCTTGCCGTCGTGTTCGATAAAGGCATCGTGCTTCTCAGCGGTACCGTCGGTGAGCGGGTGGAACCAGTGGGTATAGTGGCGGGCGCCGTTCTCGATTGCCCAGCGTTTCATGCCTTCGGCAACCGAGTCGGCCACCTCGCGGCTGATGGGCTGTTTGTTGGCAATTGCGCCTACTAAGGCATCGTAGGTTTTCTTAGGCAGATACTGAAACATCTTCTGGTCGTTGAACACGTATTTGGCATAATACTGTTCGGGACGCTCCGAAGGCGTTTCAACCGGAATGGCCTTACGGTCGAAAGCTTCTTCGACCACTTTAAATCTTAGCATTGACATATTGGAAGTATTGGAAGTGACAAAAATAAAATTCCCGGCGGCGACTCAGGCGGGGAGGCTAAGTTCGGCGCTCCGCAGTAGGCGTTGCGTCGGGGCTCTCTTTATGCCGTTGTCGATGTCGGGATAACCTTGCCATTGTCGAATCAATTAATGCAATGGCATTATATAAATGCGCTTCATAAACAAGCTTAAAAAATTATGGCGCAAAATTAGTCTAAATTTTCCGGTTTTGCAAGAATTATCCCATATATTTTTTGTTATGCGTCACGGCTCTTTCATTTAAACTAAAATAAAGAGCACATCCTCCCTTACCCGCTTCA
>ERZ777011.369-NODE-369-length-70918-cov-75.920466_pt1 | contig 70918 bp, 67 predicted proteins | sample MGYA00374964_ERZ777011 | MGnify/ENA primary metagenome ERZ777011 (study PRJEB29310, sample SAMD00008975) | mouse gut metagenome | study: EMG produced TPA metagenomics assembly of the Metagenome analysis of fecal microbiota from mouse which was promoted...
TTCCATGGGGCGGAAGCTACTGAATATTTTATAAGTTCCACTACTGCCTTCTATTCGTAGCGTGGTTAATTTATCGGGGGTGGTAATTGTTGATTTCATTGCTGTTCTTATTATGAGTTTTCTATATCAGTTTCAAAGGCTTCTATTCTTGCATCAACTTCGGATGCAATATCTTTTAGAATGTTAATACATTCTTCGGCAGACAATGAATCTAATATTTCATCTATGTGCTGCATTATATCATTTACTTCCATACGCTTTTTTTGCTATTTTATTGATTAATTTTATTGTCTTATCACTCAGCTTGCCATCAACCGTTGTAACGTGCTGGATGGATTTGTGCAATTTGGTTTTACTCATTTCAGATTTTATTTTGAGAACTATTTTATCACATTTGTTAATTGGTGTTCTTACTTCTTTCCCATACCATGAACACCAATAGTATGGCTGAAACAAATTCGGTGAATGTGTACAATATTCACATGTTTCACATATAGGACTTTATTCATTTCTATTTTGTTTTACTCTAATTGATTCTTACATACTTGCCCTTTATGTTACAAGTTTTTAGTATCTCCGCGTTTTCTTCTCCAAAAGCGATCAAAACAGCACCACAACCAGGCGAATCCCCACGTATTCCGTCCGGCCTGAAAAAACGAATCCTTCCGCGTAGAAATTTAATTGCCGTTGCCTTCTCAAATATAATATCCTGAAACATCTTACTATCACAGCGGTTGAACAACAGCGCAATGCCATTGCCGTGTTGTGCCAGTTTACGAACAAATTGTTCAATAAGCGGACGGGAATAAGGCGGGTTGAGCCATACACGCCCCTTCCAATTTTGTACAAGGCCATTGTCCTGCTTGTTGTACATGATTTTTGCTGTAGGCCAAAGAGGGTGCATGGGAGCACATGGATCAAGGTCAAATTCACCTAATGCTTCAATGATTTCTCGTGGTGTGTACCATTCATCGGAAGTGTTTGCAGATCGTTCAAAAGTTGTATTCATTTCTTTATTTATTTGTGCCGGAGGATAGCATCGAACTACCAATAACACCCGCTTTCGCCCTTCAGGGTTATCTCCACACTCCGGCGTTTATCATATGGAGCGACCAAAGCCGCCCCGGGTATTTATTACCTGCTTCTAAAGTTAATCATCCATTTCACCAGAAACAAAAGGTAAGGGGTCTGATTGCCACAAATTGTTCGTCACTCGTAGACAAGATATCTACATTGTTCACTCTCGCAATAATCTTTGTATTCATAACATTTAGGTTTTAAAAAGTTATTTAGTCCACATGGAAGATTTTCACGCCTGTTACTTCCTCGATCTTATCCTTGGCAAGTTCGGGAATACGACATAAACCGGCGCGCCAATTATGAACGGTATGTAGTGGTACTTTACATGCTTCCGCCAACTTTGCCACCATTTTAGAAGAATCTTTCAGCGGCAAACCAATTAGATATATTCTTAACTTCTCGCCGTCTTCATTTCTTTTTAAAGTTTTTTTTGCCATAACATCACATTAAATCTATTATTTGTTTCTATATTTATACTACAAATATAGTTTTATTCTACCTATTCAGTAGAATAATCCCTGTTAATTATTGTAAATACAACATCAGATTATGGCTAATTTATTGCTTATAAGAGATTTATGCGAAAAGAACAAAATCAAGATTCGGGAATTAGCTTCCCGAATTGGTAAGGATGAAAGTAGTATTCAATCCATGATAAGAACAGGATCAACCAATACTAAAACTCTCGAAGCCATAGCAGAGGTATTTAATGTTTCTCCCGGTATTTTCTTTGATAATCCTTTGGAAAGTAATACGGAAAATAGTCTTAATAAAGAGGCGGAAATCGCTTATTTAAAGAAGATTCTCGAAGAGAAGGAACGTCTAATACAAGTCTTATTAAGTAAGAAATAACCTGTAATAGATAAGAAATGTAGGCATATTGTAGGCTATATAATTATACAAATAATTAATAATCAGGCGATTAAAGAACGTTACTTGAATCACAGTTAACATCCGGTAACATTCATATGTTACCGGATTTTTCTTTTAAATAGCTGATATTAAACGTTTTACTTTCGCCCCGTTTAACTTTTAATAATTACCACCAAGAAAGGACGAACAAAAAAGGCTTCCAACCCGTGGAAGCCCTTTAGACTTATTAAAGTGATAGCTCCATAATGAAGCAGACGAAGGAATATCGGGATTCCTCCAAATGTGTTACTTTACTTGATGTTTAATATGGTTCCCGATAATTTACTTTTTATATCATTCAAGGCAAACTTTAAAATCTCTAACTCGCTTTCCGTGAAAGCACAAGGTTTACCATTGACTATATTTCCATTAATACGCTGTGCCAACCAACTACGATCTTTTTGAAAATAGTGTTGAGCAATATAAGATAATGATAGAACATCGCATAAGTCTCCCATTCCGGTACGAACATCAACATCCGTTCGTTTTCTGCGTTCCCGCGCCTCTTGCATTGCCTCACGTAATATACGTCCGGCTTCCCTCCGTTCCTCGAGCGGGATTTCCGCATTTAGCTCCTGCCATATCTTATCAAATTCCTCGCTTCCTTCTTTCGTCCGTAATAGGTAAAATTTAGAAACCAAGCCCCTGATTTTATCTTCTATCTGTTTATCCATATCCTTCTTTTATAATTAAATAAAGGATACATACCGGAACTTTGCAATCCATCTTTGTATTATAAGCCTACTGGTATTTTCAGCAAATACCAAACGATAAACAGTAACGTCCAGGCAAACAAGATAGCCAATGAATATCTCCAGGTATATTTAAGTAATGTGCCATACGTAATCTGCCTATCATACTGCCGCATATAAGTCAACACCAAAGGCATATAAAATAAGAAAGGAGTAATGGCATTTGTCGAGCTATCTCCAATACGGAAAGCACATTGTGCTACGTCCGGCGAGATTCCCATCTGAGCAAACATCGGGATAAAGATGAAAGACATGAAAGCCCATTTGGAAGTGGCAGATACCATAATCAGATTGATAAATGCCGTAAACAGGATAAATAAGACCAAAGTTGTCAATGGAGTCGGTTCAAAGGAAGAAAGCAACTCAGCACCCATTATGGCAAGGCATTTGTCCAAATGAGAATACTCGAAACAGGCGAACATTTGAGCGGCAAAGAAAGCAATTACGAAATAGACGCCTAGAAGTTTCATGGGCTGTGTCAACCCTTCAATCACATCATTGTCTGTGCGATAGCGACCAGAACTAAAGCCATACGCCATCCCCGTAATGCCCGCTCCCAAAGAGAGAAGAAACAAAATACCGGCAATGAAAGGTGAATGCATCAAACCTCCATTCACACCCCGCAGAATTCCGTAAGAGGAAAAAGTAAGCCATAAAACAAGAGCTACATAAATAGCCGCTACGATAATAGAAATCATAATCGCCCGCCTCTCTTTACGAGACAGGGGACGATAGGCTTCCACCTTCACACTTCCTTCATATTTACCCAATCTGGGAAGAAGCCATTTTTGAGTCACCCAGTAAACAATGGCAGTAATTACTATCGTAGAAGCACTCATAAAGAAGTAATTGCAAAGAGGTTCCGTATTTCCCTGATAGCCTGTTTGAGCTAACGCAGCTTCCTGTGTGGTATGAGCCAACAGCGGGTCCATCGTACTCAACACAATATTGGCACTATACCCGCAGGCTACTGAGACATAAGACGTCACAATCCCCGCAATCGGATGAAGCCCCACCCATTGAAACAGCATAGCGGCAATAGGCAATAAAATAATATATCCACCGTCACCAATAGTATTCGACAATAATCCTAGAACAATCACCCACAAGATAATTTTCCTCTTCTTCTGGCGGTTGCCCACCCCCATACGGATACATGCATCAATAAAACCGGAGTGTTGGGCAACTCCCAATCCGAACATGGCAATAATCACCATGCCCAACGGAGCAAACCCTGTAAAGTTCTTGATAGCATTCCTCAACCACCAGCGAATACCTTCCGGACTCAGCAGGCTTTGTACACGAATATCCTCACCGGTCTGTGGCAATGTCACCTTCAATCCATAGATATCACATATCCATGAAAGAAAGACCACTGCCATTGTCAGTAGCATGAACATCGTTGCAGGATGGGGCATGCGCCATTTTGTCTTCATCGCTTTTCAGGTTTGTTCTTCGTCAGTTTCCCTTTGTCTATTCCTCGTCGGCTTCCAAATTATCCAAATCAATAATGCGCAATTCCAAAGCACGAACAGCCAATCGGGTAGCATTCACTCCTACTCTTTCTCCATTTGGAAAGAGACGTCCGATAAGGTCGTTTTGCCTTTTTTCCAATGATTTCACACCGAAAGGCATACCTTTCAGGTTCGCAATCATCTCTTTCGTGTATCCCAATGCCAGATGGCGGAGAAAACGCTCGTCATATTCGTCGATATCATAGCTGATTACCGCTTCCTGACGCTTCGCATCATTAGCAACTGACTTTTTGAAACGCTCTACAATCTTTTCCAAAATCGGATAGTTGAAAACCAGTTTCTTACCGTCCATCACAGCCTGTACATCTGTTTTGGTCAGCAGTTCTCCCGTCTTGAGGATAATTCCGTCGGCACCGGCATTCAGTACATCCACCCACAACTTCTCATTCAATATTTCACCAGTGAAAATCAGTACGTGGACATCTTTATAGCGTTTGAATATATTCCGGCAAATATCCACCCCGATAGTAGTAGAACCACCCAGTCCCAAATCCAGCAATACCAAGTCGGGAAGCTGTACCTCCATCAACGGCCAAAATTCACTCTCAGTCATGGCAGTACCAATCACTTCCGCATTCGGTATTTCGTGACGGAATATCTCTTCCGTACCTTTCAACTCCAGCTTTACATCCTCTACAATAATAACTTTAAACTTCTGTTCTTCCATTTCCTTATCTAATAACTTTTATGTGTTTTCTTTTTTATCTGCGCGGAACAGTGAAATAAACCGTAAATCCTCCACCCGCAGCAGGCTCGGCATTGATGCGGCATCCTCTGCGTCCCGCAAATTCGTCATGGTCGCGGATAATTTGCTTGCATACCAGGTATTCCGTACCCCGCAATTCCCCTTTTTCACCGGAAGTCATGCGTGCCAAGTTCGGATAAAACAATTGGTTCAACTCCTCCACACTCTTCTCACGCCTGGTATCCGTAAAGAGGAAGCGAATGTACTCATCATCCCTACAAACCTGCAAACGAAGCACACCATCTTCACGAAACGTCAATGCTTCGTCAATCAGATTTTCCAACAGAAAGCGCAACTGATTCACGTCTCCTATTACTCTCGCCTCCATTGGCTCCATCTCCAGTTCTATCCTCTCTGTCCGGTTCTTCATTACCTTCCTGAAATATTTTCCGGCAGCGTCAAAAAGTTCCTGCACCGGAATCACCGTACGCCGGAAAGTAACCTCTTCCAACTGACGGGAAGCGCACGAACTCAAGATGGTGAAGATACCCTTATAATATTCAATCAATTCCGTCATGGTCTCCACTCCTTCGCGCTCTTCCTTTTCCGAAAGGCTCTGTGTGTTCAGCCGTCCTACAATCTGTTTGATTTTATTCGGATAATAAATCGTTTCATGTTTAATCGTAGACAGGCAGTTGTCGAGCACCATATTCTGTACATGCAACATACTATCTTCCCAGGAAGCCCGCCGCGTCTCTTCATGTGCCGACTCAATATCCCGATATTTCGTAGCTAGTTTCACTACCGCATTAAATACCACAATAGCCACATAACGAGCCACCAATTCAAAGAGCAAACGATCCGTTTCCTGCTCCGAACCTTCCCTACGCTCAAGATATAACACACCGACACATTGGTGTTCTCCCCCCGCTTCCACTTTCAACGGAATAGCCAGCAGATGTTGTTCCGCAAGATACTCGCCAGAGTCAAAACACTGCTGCACCATTTCCGGCATCTCCTGTCCGGGACGCGAAGCATACTCCAGTCGATGCGTCGTTTCATTGTATACCGCGATTCCCATCCGGTCAATCGTCAATAATTCATTCACCGAGCCGAATGCTTCATTCACGATACGCTGCGGAATTTCTTTGAGCGTACTTTCCTCCCGTTGCAACGCTTCCGTATTCTCCTGTTCCTGCGGCCTGACTAAAGATGCCGCAAATACTTTCTGATTTATTTCAAGCACCTGCTCAAGATTCAACCGGTTCTGCAAACGCTTCCGCATATACAAAAAATAATACCCGACCAAAGAAATAATCAACAAGACAAAACATAGAATAATCCCTACCGTCTTATTGGTATTCGAACGCTCCAACTGCCTGCAATATGCTTCCAGCGTCTGGTCTTCTCCCTGCAACTTATATAAATCCGTAAAAGCCGAATTATTATAACTGTATGCATCCAATTGTTTCAAAGCCAGAAAGGCAACCGCCGCTTCATTTCTTATATCCAGAATCACATGATAATCCGAATCAAACATTTCGTTCCACCAACTGACTTCAGCCGGTATTCCTGTACCTACGAGTTTCATATAGTGATGCGGACGTCCAGGACGCGCATATTTCTCATAATGCTCGTTCAGCAACAACATGGCAGAGTCCACATATTGCAAAGCAAGCCCGTAATTTTCATCCACATTGGCAAAATACGCCGCATTGGCATAGTCCGAGGCAGCATCCAACAAATCCTCATAAGTAGAATCAGTAGTTATCACTATCGAATCTCCATCCTGCGACATAGGCTGAACCGGCTCATGCAGACAGGATACCATTCCCATAGGAAGCAACAGGCAAAACAAAATGCCAACCACCTTACGTACCCCCAAAGGCAAACGGAAATAAAAACGGCTTCCCTTCCCCAATTCACTTTTCACATCAAAGGTACACACCCTGAACAGTTCATTCGTCTTCTTGTACTTCTCAATGATTCCCTTACAGTTCATCAACCCGAAACCGCTTCCTTTGTTTTCTTTCAATTCTTCAGGGTCTTCCGCATTCTTTATTCCAATCACACGCGAATCATACACTTTCTCACCAATGATACACGCCACATCTTCTTCCGAAATGCCTCTTCCGTTATCTTCCACGGAAATTTCGACATATGTATCCGTAGTACATGCATAAACTTTAATCGTTCCTCCCTCCGGAGTATACTTACGAGCATTCTCTGCCAGCGTATTAATCATAAACAAAGTCAACGCCCGGTCCGCCTTCACCATAACGGCAGCCGGTTCAATCTCCAACGTCTGCTTTTTCATTTCAAAGGCACGCCGTCCTTTCCCCAGCAGTTCAAACAACTCGTCAAGACTGAACGTTTCAATATTCAGGCTCAACGTTCCTTGCTTCATCTTAATCCACAGAGCCAGAATATCGTTATATTCATTAATCGTAGTTACCAGTTCGTCAATATACTGATACTTCTCTTTCTTTATCTTTTCATCATCAATATATCCTTTTTCCGTAAGTTTATGCACTTCATTCAAAATACGGTCGATATAAGGATTGATGCCATTTACAATAGCCATACAAGCCTTCTTTATCAGATTCTGACGCTTATTTCCCGCAATATGCTGTTCGTAGATATACCGCTGCTTTTCCAACTGCATCCGTTCGTCGCTCAATGCTTCCACCATCTGCTCGTTGTCTGCTGCCCAAATAATATAAGGCTCCAACACATGCACCAAAGCCTTTTCATCCCGATTCAGCCGATGCATAGGGACAAGTGCCGCTTTCCCCTCTTCGCCTTCAGGAATCTCCAGTCTCATCCTACCTTTCCCGAACAACCGGTCTATCCCTTGTTGAATCAACGGAACATTCATCGGAATAGAAGAAGTAATATCGCGGCAAAGCCCGAGAATCTGTTGCAGGCGTTCTACATCAATCTGATTCTTTATCTTGGAACGCTTATTGAAGAACCACCAAAGAATAACCACCAACACCAATCCGGCAATCACCAAAGAAAGAACAAGCGTCATCTGCCGCGAACCGGCTTCCAATGAAACATAACGGCTCTCCAACTCCTTGTCCTGACGCGTAAAGTTCAAGATATCCAGATATATATTCCGATTGTAGTCAGATGCATACTTCATCCCCAGCCCTGCATACGACACGCTCAGTTGTTCCCTGATTCTTGAAATCCATTCGGGAACAGTCTTTACGTTCTCCTGCGTAATCCAAGGCACCCCGGTATAAGTCGTATCCCCTTCTGCAAACGTATATAGCCTATCCAATGTATCCGTTTCGTTATGATAATAAAGCATATGATGCCGGTTCACGCAATCCAATGCTTTCGTCAATGTATCCAGCGCTTCCGAATATCTCCCATGCACATTCAGATATTTGCCGATAGACACATACGCTCCGGCAATCTGATATAAGTCATCATATTCACGAAACTTTTCAAGTGCAAGCTGTGCCAGCCGCAAAGGTAAAAGCGAATCTATCGGCAAATCAAACTGGTCTAAAACATGACCTCTCCTTGCCAGAAAAAAATCGAAGTTATTAGAAGAAATAATCAGATTTGCAAGCCCTTGCAGACCATTTCCTTCAAAATAAGAATGATTGCTCCGGACAGCCATCCGCCAGGTATAATAAAGATGGTCGAACTCACGGAGCTTTCTATCCTCCGGTTTATCAGCTTCCACCAAAGAAGCCGAACCTTTGAGATAATGATAATAGAGCAACTGATTAGTGTCTGCCAGTGCTTCATCTTCCGGAATCTGATTGAGTGAGGCAATCGCTTCCTCCCGTTGCTGGAGATAATAATAATAAATAGAAGAGACAATAAAGAATTCCGTGAAAGCATAATCCAGACGGAGCTTCTCATGCCGGTCGGCAAACAAGTCACTCTCTTCACGGATACGTTTCATGCGTTTCAGCGCACTATTCCGGTAGTCATAAAATTCTTTGTTCATTGCCGTCCGCTGGCAGATTTTCATCAGCCCGATGTCCGCAATCAAGAGTTCGAGTTCGTTCTTGGTCAGTTTGTATACCTCTTTGTGCAAAGCTTCGGCACGGTCGAAATCCATGTTCATGTAAGCCCAGAATCCCAAGTTATTTGAAGCTTCGGCTTTCCCCGACTTATATAAGCTTACTCGACGATAAGCCTGCTCGGCATATTTATAGGAAGAATCGAGATTCCGGTAACGAAAAGCATATGCTTTCCCGTTCAGTGAGTCAATCAGACGCACCTCTTTGGTCGGCACCATGTCAGTGCACGAGAAGAAAGAGGCGAACAGCACTACACCTATTATATATAAAGGAAAGCGTGAACTCATTTTATCATTGGATAATTAACAACGGATAATGGATATACTCCATTATTTATTGCAAATCTACAAATATTTCCGATAAGTTGGAGAGAAAAATATTTTTTATACAATAAGTCCTTCTAAATAATAAGAGAAATTCCTACCTTTGCAGGCAAATTAACAAATAGGTAAAACATCTATTATAAAATGAGCGAAAAAGCACCCTTTATGGTATTCTCGGGAACGAACTCGAGATATCTTGCAGAAAAAATCTGCGCAAGCCTGGATTGTCCTCTGGGAAATATGAACATTACCCATTTTGCCGATGGTGAATTTGCGGTTTCATATGAAGAGTCCATTCGTGGCGCACACGTATTCCTGGTTCAATCCACTTTCCCTAACTCAGACAACTTAATGGAACTTCTCCTGATGATTGACGCTGCAAAGCGCGCATCTGCAAAAAGCGTTGTAGCCGTAATCCCTTATTTCGGATGGGCCCGTCAGGACAGAAAAGACAAACCCCGTGTATCTATCGGAGCTAAGTTGGTAGCCGACCTGCTTTCTGTTGCAGGTATCGACCGACTGATTACCATGGACTTGCATGCAGACCAGATTCAGGGATTCTTCAATATCCCGGTAGACCATTTGTATGCATCAGCCGTATTCCTCCCCTACATCCAGTCATTGAAACTGGAAGACCTGGTGATTGCTACACCGGACGTAGGCGGTTCAAAACGTGCCAGCACTTTTTCCAAATACCTTGGTGTGCCATTGGTACTTTGCAACAAGTCACGTGAAAAAGCTAATGAAGTCGCTTCCATGCAAATCATTGGTGACGTGAAAGGTAAAAACGTTGTCTTGGTTGACGATATTGTAGACACCGCAGGAACAATCACCAAAGCTGCCAACATCATGATGGAAGCCGGTGCAACATCCGTACGCGCCATTGCCAGCCATTGTGTGATGTCCGACCCGGCATCTTTCCGTGTACAGGAGTCCGGTCTGACCGAAATGGTGTTTACCGACAGTATCCCTTACACCAAAAAATGCGCGAAAGTAAAACAGCTGAGTATCGCCGATATGTTTGCAGAAACTATCAAACGCGTTATGAATAACGAATCTATCAGTTCACAATACATAATCTAAGCGAACAAATATCGTTAAAAAAAACGGTGAACAAGTTTCGTATAGCGTAACTTGTTCACCGTTTTCTTTATAGCTTATATCTCTTATTGCAGTCTTCCAAATTTATAGGTTCCTTTCTTGATAACCTTTCCGTCCTTATCAGTTTCCACGAAAGGCCCATTCTTTTTTCCTTGCTTGAAGAAACCCTCGAAACGGTTGCCATCTTTGTCGATTTGCACACCCTGCCCTTCTTCCAGTCCATCAACGAAACCACCTTTATATTGCATCCCCGCAACAGTCTTCAGAGCACCTTGCCCGTTCGGACGGTTATCTTCCCAATCACCTTCGTAAACGTCACCATTGCTCCATTTGTAGACCCCCTTTCCGTCACGCTTGTTATTCTTCCAGTCACCTTCATACACAGCACCATTCGACCAGGTAAAAGTACCTCTCCCATCTTGCATGCCATCTTTGAAGTTTCCTACATATTTATCACCATTAGCATGATAGTAAACACCTGCGCCAGTACGTTCGCCCAAGAGATAAGAACCTTCATAACGATCGCCCGTGTGGAAGAAATAAGTACCTTCACCATGTTGAATATCATCCGCCCAGTCGCCTTCATATTTATCACCGTTGGTATATTCAAATACCCCTTTGCCGTGACGTACATCATCCTTCCAATCTCCGTCATACTTACAGCCATCATCCCAGTTCATGACACCTTTACCATTTTTCTTGTCGTTCTTCCAGTGACCGTTATATTGAGCGCCGTTCGCCCAGGTATAAGTACCTTTACCTTCACGCTTGTCATTCACCCAGTTGCCTACATACAAGTCACCGTTGTGATAATACATTGTCCCTTCACCATGTTGATAGTCTTGAAACCACATACCGTCATAACGGTTATTATTCATAAAATAATAAATACCTTTTCCATGCTGCTGATCTTGAAACCATTGCCCTTCATACTTTTCCCCATCAGGAAACATATAAATGCCGTATCCTTCACGTTGTCCCTTCACGTATTCTCCTTCGTAGACATCACCGTTTTTAAAGACCGTCTTTCCTTTTCCATTCGGTTTACGTCCCTTCATTTCACCTGTATAGACGCTACCATCCTTAAAAGTATAGTTACCAATCTTTATTTCAGTAGAGAATGTATCTTTGATTTTCCCGAAAAATCCGCTTTTTTTTCCTTCATTTTCTTGTGCCATTGCTCCCGCTTGTGAAAGGAGAGCCCATAAAAGTGTAGTATATAGATATTTCCTCATTTATTTTAGTAGTTACTCTTTTTAGATTTACAATTTGGACAAAGATACAATTTCTCTCTTATAAATTCCCCTACCAGGAAGCAAATTATGCCAACTTTTTACCTGCGATGACCTCTTTTAATGTCTCTTTGCACAAATAACGCTGTGCCAAATCCTGTATTTCCGCAGGGGTAACCTCATTCACAGCATGCAGGGAACGCGAGAAATAGTCGTCCGTCAAACCGGAAGTAGCAATAAAAATCCATGCATCCGAAAGAGAGAAAGGCGACTCGTAGCTACGGCACATCTCACCTAACATATAATTGCGTACCATCGTCAATTCCTCATCCGGCACAAGTTCATGATGCAACCGGTCTATTTCGTGATACACTTCCTGTATCAACGGCTCCACATATTTATTGTCCGTTTCTGTCGAAACAACCAATACACCGCTATCAGGATAGAACATGATACCTGCCGATATTCCATAGGTATATCCTTTTTCTTCGCGGATATTAGACATCAGGCGGCTACCGAAATAGCCACCGAACAAAGTCATCAATACCCGCAACTTCGGATAATCCGGATGTTCACGAGTGATGGTGGTACATCCCATTTTTACGGCACTCTGCATAGCATCCTCACGTTCCGTAAAAATCCTCTTTTCAGAAACTGCGGCAAAAGGAAAACTTACTTTCGGCATCTGCAATTGATGTTGTCCGAAGGGGGCTCCGAAAGTATCTGCCACTCGCCGGATAGTATCCTCCGTTACCTTGCCGGACAAGAATATAGAACAATTGCCCGAATGGTAATGCCGCTCATAGAAATCGCGAAGCACATCCGGAGTAATGGCATGGTAATCTTCCTCCATTACTATCTTTCCGCATGGATGCTGTTTCCCGTAAAGAGACTTCAGCAGACTCCGATTCGCAAGGAAATCAACTTTGGAAATATTGACCAGATATTGTTGGATATTCGTATCCAAGATAGTCCGCAGTTCTTTTTCCGGGAAAAGCGGTTCTTTAATCATAGACTCCACCACCTCTAATGTCTTCGCCAAATACTTATTCAGCGAATAAACAGTGATATAAGCATATTCCGAAGCACTGGACAGTTCAAGCCACGAACCATAATAATCCAATTTTTCAGCAATGGTAACCGCTGCATATTTCGCAGTACCCTCGCGAAGCATCCGGTTGGCAAACAAGGCTTGCAGCTTCTGAGACTGCTGCCATCGCCCCCCGGCAAAAAGTATATCCATACGTACCACATCCTGCTCACCGGCATTGATGACAGTCAGCGGAATACCATTCGGCAAAGTAGTCCGGACAGGAGCAAGTATCTGAAAGTTTTTCAGGATTTGTATTTCAGGTTGTATCGTGCGGTCCATAAGATTATCCTCTATTCTTCAAAAATTCCTCTGCACGTTCCAAGTCCTGAGGGGTATCAATCCCAATCGTTTCCACTTCGCTGATACCTACCTTTATCCTATATCCGTTTTCCAGCCAACGAAGCTGTTCCAACGATTCGGCCACTTCAAGAGAAGATTGCGGAAGAGCGGTAATCTCTTTCAGCACTTCCGTACGATAAGCATACAAACCGATATGTTTATAATAGGTATGCCCTTTCAACCAATCCTGTTTTTCGGCATTACGCTGAAAAGGGATAATAGAACGACTGAAGTAAAGCGCGTTCCAGTTTGTATTGACTACCACTTTCGGAGAATTTACATTCTCAAGTACCGCAAACGGCTCATCGGCAGTGAAAGGTTTCACCAGTGTAGCTATTTGCGTAGTCGGATCTTCAAAACAAGCCTTTACAGCATCCAACTGCGAAGGTTGGATAAAAGGCTCGTCACCCTGTATATTAACAACGACATCAAAATCACCCCCAATCTTGGTACAAGCTTCATAACAACGGTCCGTACCACTTTTATGATGAACAGAAGTCATTACTACCTTTCCTCCGAAAGCCTTGACAGCCGCTTCAATCCGTTCGTCGTCGGTAGCTACATAGGCATCGTCCAAGACACCCGCTACTTGTTCATATACACGTTGTATCACAGTTTTTCCGCCCAAGATAGCCAACGGTTTCGCGGGGAAACGCGTGGATGCATAGCGGGCAGGTATTATTCCGAGAAATCTCATATCTGAATCTATTTTAATTCTTCTAATCCCTTCATGATATACTCCCTTTTCAGGTCTTCAGGCTTCAACACCCGGTCGTCAAAAGTAAGCAAATCAATATCCAGGCAAATTTTTTCTTCTTTCTTGTCTCCCGGACGACGGCCGGCAGACTGTTCGATGGCTTTCAACTCCTTCCTTACTTTCTCTTCCTCTGCTTCGGAAAAGAACTGTGCCACCTGATTGGAAAATAATGCCGGACTTCTGAAAAACAAAGGCTGTGTTTCCTGTTCCGACGTGAAGCGGATAGAAGGAAACAAATCCGCCAACCTCTGCCGGGCAAAAAACAAATTCTCCTTCCGGTTATAATTACTTCCAATGCAGATGATATACTTATGCATGGTTGGAGAAGAAGATTAGTTAAACAAATCGTCCAACCCTATCTCTTCTACTTCTCCATCCGGTGTTTCCGAACCGGCGCAAGGGTCAAATCCCTCAGGAAGTTTAAATTTTTCTTGTTGGTCGTATCCCAAAGCCGGGTCATCATATACTTTCTTCATATAGATTGCCCAAATAGGCAATGCGGCAGCAGCTCCCTGACCATATGTCATCCTACCGAAGTGGATGTCTCGTTCGTCACCTCCTACCCAACAACCGGATACCAACGAAGGCGTGAATCCCATAAACCAGGCATCGGAGTTGTCATTGGTCGTACCTGTCTTTCCACCCATATCAGCAGTGATACCGTAACGGCGCACACGTCCACCCGTTCCTTCATTGATAACGGCACGAAGCATAACAAGCATTTTATATGTGCTCGCAACACTGATTACCTCTTCCATCTGCGGTGCAAATGTAGAAATCACATTACCGTCACTGTCTTCGATACGAGTCACAAATAACGGAGCTACACGAATACCCTTATTAGCGAAAGCAGTATAAGCACTCACCATTTCGCCGACAGAGATTTCACAAGGTCCCAGACAAAGTGAAACAACCGGGTCGATAGCCTTATTGCGCACACCGAAACTATGAATCAATTTCACCAAATTATATGGATTCAGTTTGCCCATCAGATAAGCGGAAATCCAGTTGTCAGAGTTAGCCAACCCCCATTTCAAAGTTACCATTTCTCCATAACGCTTGTTGCTTGCGTTACGTGGTGACCATGGTTCTCCCGTCTCTGTAATCAACGTCTGCTCAACGTGGCGTACTTGGTCGCAAGGAGAGAAATTATTTTCCATAGCCAGCGTGTACAAATACGGTTTGATAGTAGATCCCACCTGGCGGCGTCCTACCATAGCCATGTCATATTGGAAATGCACATAATTCGGTCCACCCACATAAGCCTTCACATGTCCGTTCATCGGATCCATCGACATGAATCCGGTACGCAGGAAAGACTTGTAATACCGGATAGAATCCATCGGACTCATAATCGTATCCTTATCCCCTTTCCATGAAAAGACAGTCATCTCTTCCGGTTTGTCGAATGCTTTCCGAATCTCTCGTTCCGAAGCTCCCGCTTCTTTCATCAAACGGTAACGTTCAGTCTGCTTCATTGCCTTAGTCAGCAACTCTTCCACCCGTTTCTCCGGCAATGACCTTGCATAAGGAGCATTCTTACTTCCCTCTTTTTCCTTGAAGAATACCGGTTGCAGATAATCCCCCAAATGCTCTTTCACAGCATCCTCAGCATACTGCTGCATACGTGAGTTTATGGTAGTATAAATTTTCAGACCGTCAGTGTAGATATTATAATTCGTTCCGTCTTTCTTCTTGTTTTTCGCACACCAACCGTACAGCGGATTCGTTTCCCAAGAAAGAGAATCCTCGTAATATTTCTGCATTTGCCAACCGCGATAATCACTCTTCACCGGCTTTGGGGCAGTCATTACACCACGGAGATATTCGCGGAAGTAAGTAGCCAAACCCTCTTTATGGTCTACACGGTTATAAGTCAACTTCAACGGAAGAGCCTGTAAGGAATCCCGTTCAGCTTCCGTGATATATCCAGCTTTGCGCATCTGTTCGAGCACCACATTACGACGTCCGCGAGAACGTTCGTTGAAGCGCACCGGATTATATAGCGATGGATTTTTGCACATACCTACCAAAGTTGCCGCCTCTTCCAGTTTCAAATCCTTCGGTTCGCAACCAAAGTAAGTGTGTGCAGCCGTCTTGATACCGACAGCATTATTCAGGAAATCAAACTTATTGAGATACATACTCAGAATTTCTTCTTTAGTGTAGTAGCGTTCAAGCTTCACAGCAATCACCCATTCAATCGGTTTCTGGAAAAGACGCTGCAGAGTGTTTCTGGCAACATTTTCCGTAAACAACTGCTTGGCAAGCTGTTGAGACAGCGTACTACCCCCACCCGCATTTTTCTGGAACATCAAACCACGTTTTACAAATGCACGGAACAATGCTTTGGCATCAATGCCCGAATGTTCGACAAAACGAACATCTTCCGTAGCAATCAATGCATTAATTATATTGGGCGACAGTTCCTTATAAGCAGTATATACGCGATTTTCCTTACTGTACGACCAAGTCCCCAGCACTTTGTCATCCTCAGAGAAAATCTCTGTCGCAAACTTATAACTCGGATTCTCCAACTCCTCAACAGGCGGCATATATCCTATCCAACCTTTCGAGATGGAAACAAATATAGTGACCACAGCCACTACTCCAATTGCCAATAAAATCCAAAGAGTTTTTATTATTTTTCGAATCATGTTTTTTCTAACTTAAAAACGCATTAAATTAAGACGCAAAGGTAGATAAAATCCAGTATTCAGCCAACGAGTTTGATTATTATTTCAGATTTGTTAAATACCACATCCCTCTAAAACGCAAAACAGGCGGGATTTTTTCCCGCCTGTCCATTCATACCCAAATTATATCTTAATTACAAGATACCCACTACATCGCTGCCGCCTGTACACCAATCACTCCGGCAATCGCACCGGCAACAGCAATAATCACTTTCAAAATCATACTCCAAGTTCTTTTCATAGACATTCCACTTTTAAAATTAAACATTAAACAAACTACCAGACAGCCAATTCCGGGCTGTCAATTAATCAAGCAGCCGGGTCAGGCGTCTCTCCGTCATCTCCCCCATTGTCACCGCCACCTTCATCACCACCGTCATCCGGATCTTCCGGTGCTACAGTAACACTGATCTTCTTCAGATATTCATCCAGACTGATCAGGTCCAGCTTCTCATCTGCCCGCGTTGCAGTCTTTGTGACACGCAGCTCCTTGTTCGCCTGAAAGAAGATACGAATACTCTCCACACTTTTAGCCGTGATATCCTTCGCTTGCTCCGCACCTTTCGAGCGGGCAGCCAACATAAACACTCCTAAGCCTTCGATATTCACCGATTTACCTTCCAGCAACTGCTCCTTCATCTTATCCACGAAGTTCTGAATCACACTCTTGATATCACCGACAGAAAGAGAAGAACGATCCTTCATCTTCTCTGCAAGATATCTCAAATTGACAGACTGACCTAAAGTAATCAGATGCGGATAAAATCTCTTGGGAGAATTAGGGACACGCGGATCTGCCGGTCGCGTAATGACTTTGTAAATTACACTCATACTACGTTTTTTTTAAAGATTCAAATTCAAGTTATTTATTCACGTTTCGTTGATCAACGATGCAAAGGTGCGGCTTTTATTTCGTATAGAAAAGGAAAAAGCCCCTTGCGGAGCTCTTTTTATTCGAACAAGTACATAATAGACTATTAATCAATAATATAATCGGACATCTCTGCCGACATCCAGTAGAGGAGCATCATATTCGTCAATAAGTACTATGCCAGCCCACGAAAGAGTTCCTTACGACCGGAAAAATAACAATGCAACGAGAAGTGAGCAATGACTTACCAAAACGTAAAAACTTACTTACTATCGTAAATCGTTCATTATCCGCTTTATCATCTGATGCAAAGGTAAGATATCCTCCTTGCAAATACGATAGATCTCATCAGCATCTACGTCAAAATAATGATGAACTATTATATCACGTATTCCCATTACATGTTTCCAAGGAATCTCCGGGTATTGTACCAATAATTCTTTATTTGTGATCTTATCCAGATTCTTTATACTTTCTCCTATTGCCGTCAATTTCATGCAAATACTATCCAATTTCATCATGCCACTCTCACTCAGCAAAAAATCATCAGGACAAGAAATATCAGAAAAACGAAGATGTATCTTTTCTAAAGATTCCTGTACCAATTCCAGCGTATGGTATGCAATCAAAATGTCATACATAAATGCCCTCCTTCAGTATCTTCTCACGCAAGAACGAATCCATCTTGTCACGCAATCGTACAATATCCACTTTGCAACCAAGCAAGTCCTCCAACTCCTGCTTAATACCAGCCAAAGCAAAAAAGCCATGGAGTTGCCCTTCTATATAAATATCGACATCGCTTGTAGCAGTATGTTCATTGCGAGCTACCGAACCAAATATTCCCATACGCAAAATTCCATACTTAGATGCATTTTGTTGCATATAGTGGTGCAATAAACTGACATATTCTGATAGTGTTTTCATTCCTATATCTTTTTAATGGCTTTGAGTTACTTATCTACGCTATTTATACCACAAATATAACAAGTAAATCCGAAAATAGATACTATTCCTTAATTATTTTCCCTTAAACCGATAGAAAAGGACGTTAATCAACATCCCCCCTAAAACAGATATATCAACCATCTTCACAGACAGTTGATATATCATACATACAAACACATATCAGCTTTTACGCCAATATGAGGGATAAGTCAGGAATATACCGCTATATTCTTCCCAACCCGTATAATGCAGGAAATTCATGAATATATCATGAGTTCAGGGACCTACATATTTCTTTGATATTCCTTTAGATAGTTCGTAATACCTTCCAGCAATATATTCGTGACACACTGCTTCCCCTCTTCCGAGAGAAGGAACTCAACATCCTCCTTATTGTCCTGAAAGAAATTCTCGACCAGCACTGCCGGACAATTCGTTTGCTGACAGATATAAAAATTGGCAGTCCAATACAACTTTTGCGGAGACGGACGACGAACCTTCACCTTCCTGTTCAAGGCAACTTGTGCCAGTTGCCGGGCAAGCCGTTTGCTATTCATTGAAGCATTGACACCAACAAATACGCTCCATCCGCTTGCGGACATCCACTCAGCACCATTCCCCATCGCATTGCAGTGGATTGATACCAATATAGCATCTTTACCGAATGCATTGACACGCCTCACACGCTCAAATAACGCCACATCATTTTCTCCCGGCACAATACGCTGAGCATCAATGCCTTCATTTTGTAATCCGGTTACCACTCGGTCTGCAATTTCACGAGTATATGCATACTCCTTCAAACGACCGTCAGGCGAACATTTGCCGGGAGTTTCCTTGCCATGTCCGTTATCTATTAATATTTTCATGTATAGATTATAGATGGTACTATTTTTGATACGCTCCGTCCTTGGCTTCAAATATCACCGAAGGCTCAAATACTTCTACTGTATGCCATGCGCCTTTGGGTATTTGGCAACCATACTTAGCTTCAGCAGGATTGAGGCGGACACGTTGTATCTCTCGATATTTCACCTTACGAGCTACCTCCTGTGCATCCATACCTTTTGGAAGTTCTTCCGCACCATTCTCATACGAAACTACTTCCTCATAGATTACCTCATCCAACTTTCCACACAAGCAGATTACCGTTTCAGTAGTATCTTCATGCCGATGAATAGGCACAACCGTCCCCGGCAGCAATGCATTGAGCATGCGCTGACTCGTATCGGCAGGCGAAGTACGCAAATCGAAGTTCTGGCGTAAACGAGAATTGGTCACAGCTTGTTCAAAAAGCGTATCTAAAAATTCTTTATCAAATTCCATAATCGTTATTTTTTTAATGTTGCGAGATATTGTTCATGCAAGTGATAGTACTTTTTCATGAACAATATGTAGACAATAGCCAATACAACAAATGCACCAATCAAATACAGCCAATGGGCAAGCATTGTATTGGGACAGAAATAGATAAATCCAAGAGAAATAATTAACTGTATAACCATATACAGCAACGCCACTTTTACATGCCCAATTTTTAATTCGTTAGCCATTATCTGATAGACATGTTTACGATGTGCCTCGCCCAAGTTCTCGTGCAGCATAATGCGGTGTGCAATCGTCAGACAGCCATCCACGCCATATACCAGCAGGAAGATCAGCCAAGTAATATCACCGGTCCTGATTATCAGATGCCCCAACAGGAACAGCATGATAAAGGCAATACCGATAGAACCGACATCACCGGCAAAACATTTCGCCTTGCCTTTCGGACGGAAATTGAAAACACAGAATACCAATGAAGCGAGAATCGTTGATACGATCAAACTCTGTGCTACAAAAGTATCAGTCAAATTCACCAATGCCAACGGAATCAATACAGCCAAAGAGTATCCTGCCGTAATACCGTTAATACCATCCATGAAGTTTATCACATTCGTAGCACCAACATATACGACCAGTGCCAACAGGATAATCCACCACATAGACCAATGCAATATGCCGAGCTGATAGAATGCCATTGCGGCAGCTGCAAATTGAGCGACCAATCTTACAGAGTCCGGTAATGAATGGACGTCATCTACAAAGCTAATGCCTGCTACAAGTGTCAGACCCATTAGAAACCAAGGATATTGAAATCCGAAGAAGGCGCTCCAAATCCATACGCCGATTAAAAATATTATACCGCCACCGCGCAATACAATAGTGGAGTGTGATGAGCGTTCGTTGGGTTTGTCAATAATGTTACATTTATCCGCAATACGGAAATAGAGGAGTTCTGCAATGAGAAGCAAAATAAAAATAATAATGTATGTTACCATATATATGAATTAGTTTTATCTGAGAAAAAATATAATTATAGATGTATCATTAAGCATCTTGTCATGAGGAGAATAGAAAAAAAACTACAAAACAACAATATTTACCAAAATGAACAAACAGTTCTTCTACTTTCTAAAAGCACTTTTATGTCGAGGATCTTGCGGGGTCTCCCTTAATACCTGCCGATGCAACCCATCTTCAGCACCATAGAAATGAATATCATCACAAAATACATTCCACCAACCATTTTGTATAGAATCAAAATAAACATCTAATTCATTTTGAGTAAATGAAGGCTCGTAATCATCTACGCGAATATCTAATGCTTTAAGTTTCTGAGTTATCGATTCCACAGACTCACTATTTATTTCAACATTATATTCAACAGTTTTACGAGACACTACTCTATTATCCTTACGTTGGCAAAAACGATCCTTTCACGCCATTTGAAGAATATCTGTAGCAAAATATTCTTCTCCATTCTTGCTTTTTCTGAATATTTCCTCTGAAACAACCAGATTATGGCGGAAGTATACTGAAGTAACCTTTGGTAAAGTCTTTAAGTCCACACCTTGTTCCATCTGTAAGAGAAAGCCACATTGAGTTCCTGGGCGCATAAACATTTGCTTCCCAATCGTCTTCAAAGAATAACCGCAATGTTGCTGAAACACAGTTGGATATTGAAGTTCATAACAATATATCCCCTCCAACTCATCTATATCAAGATGAGGATCATATTTGTCTGACTTACCATCATAATCAGTTGTAGCAAAGAATTTCATTACTTCCAAATCAGATGTCAAATCAAAAAATTTAGATTTATTATAATAATGTTGAGTAAGTCCTTTAGTAATGCAAGTGCTATAACAAAATAGAGTAATTCCATAATAATGTTGCCATTCCCTAACTCATTTAGATAATAGTTAAATTTAGCATACGAACCTTTGCATAAATCTCTATACATAATGGCGAAAACTATTTCGCTGACAACATTCTGTGAGAAATTGTTCACTTAACGTAATAATATTACTTTTGCTTTTTCACTCATTAAGAAAAGTTGTTAGATTTATTATAATATTAACAATTTTGCCTATTATATCAACACACTCCATAGCATCTTTCGAAAATGCCTTTGCTGCTTCTATTGCTTGGATTGATTTGCAGCATCTCAACAAAATTAAATTAAGCGTCCAATGTTGACGTACGATATAAGGAAATCTACCTTTTTGGGCAATTTCCTCTTAAATATTACGCATTTTTAACAATACGTAATTTTTGGATGCTTGCCATCATTCCTCGTTCCAAATAACCGAACGAATTAATGTGATAAATTGTTATATATTTTGCCCATCATATCTTACGAGCCCTATTCCTCTTTTTTGTAAAAAGCCAAACGATCATCCCCAGGCATACAGATAGGTCCGTCACCACTACGCTCCGAGTTGCGCACTATCTGTACATACTCAGACATAGCCGTATCATATTCCTCACCCATCACTACTTTCGGATCAATAGCAATGCAGCAGAAACCCACGTTCATATCCTTGTTATCCGCCGAATAGAATCGCCCCACATTATTCAGATAGGCAGCACCAGATACAAGACCCGAAATCAAATCAATCAGCATAGCGATACCATACCCCTTAAATCCAGCCATAGGCAATACCAACCCCTTCATACCCTCATCGGGATCATTTGTTGGTTTACCGTTCTCATCCAATGCCCACCCATCAGGTAATGGTTTTCCTGCCTCCTTGTACTGCTTGAACTTGCTCTTAGCCACTACACTTGTAGCCATATCAATGATGATGGGATCGTCTCCAGGGACAGGAATGACAGCAGAAAACGGATTGGTACCCAGTAATTTCTCCTTGCCCCCAAAGGGAGCCATTTGTGCTGGACTATTTGAGAAAAGAATGCCGATACAGCCTTCTTCAGCAGCCTTCAATGGATAGTAAAAAGCAGGACCTACAGTGTTGTTATTTTTACTAAATACTTGGAACACACCAACCTCCTTAGCTCTTTCCACAGCCATCTTCATACAATAGGTTGCACTCACGGGACCGAAACCATTATCACCATCCACCACAGCAAATGCTGCCGTCTCACGCACTATGACCAATGAAGCACTAAGGTTATATCCACCTCTCTTCACTTTGTCCACATGAGCCTGTAGCATATTGATACCATGCGATGTCACTCCATATTCATCAGCAGTAGCAAAACAATCAGCCACCACCTCAGCCTGTTCATGTGATACTCCCACAGCAGTCAGCTCACTAATAACCGTATTTTTTTCTTCAATATATTTCAATTTCATGGCTTTCTCTTATTTCTTAATACTTTTAGCCGCCTTGCACAAGGTATCCACAAAGATCTTTTTCACCTTGTTCTCTTCATGATTCATACGACCCGTCTCAAATGATTTACGACCATACTCCGTAATCAGTTCTGGATTGTCTATCAACTTGCGTAGCTGTCTCTCCACCTCGCTGTAGTCGGTCGATACGACAGCACAGTCATACTCCTCCAAATACTGGATAGGTGCAATGATCTTATCCCCAATAGCAAAAATACACTTGCCGCTGGCAAAGTAGTCGGTCAGCTTTGTTGAAAATGACAGACGCGCATCATATCTGTGTTCCTTCTCCAGCGACTCTACAAACACTACAATATCCGCATCCTTCTGTATCTGTGCCACCTGTTCCTTAGGTACAGGCGCATGCTTCGTACATCCATTGATATTCAACATCTTAGTAGTCTCATGATCCAACATCGTAGGCGTATAGATGTCTAGTGTCACCTTCAAACCATCCTTGTTTATCTTGGCCAGTGCCTTCGAAATCTCTACCAACGAAGCCGCTCTGCCTATCAGCAAATTACCAGTATATACCATCTTAATTGGTGTGTGAGGCCTGCGGTTATCAAATGCCAGCTTACTATAGTCAATACCTTTGGTCAACACCACACTATGGGTACCGAAGTCTCTATCGGTCTCCACCCCCTCAGTCTTGGTGATAGTAAACATCTCCGTACAGTTGGTAGCCAACTTCCTTACTATGCGGCGAAGTAGCCACCTATGTACCCATGCCCATGGATTCTTACCGCATGGCTGATATGAATAATTATCATCTGCTAGATAACAAACGTATGGCTTATGGTACTTCTTGATGATGTACCACTGTAACCAACCTGTATAGGCTACGGGATAGATAGGCACAAAATACACATCTGCATTCACATCTTTCACAAACTCATCCAATGCTTTGGTCTTCCAATTAGCACATGCCCACACCAACTCGCGCACACAAGTGAAGAACCATGACTTCTCTTTGTGTGCCTTGGCATACAACTTCTTCTCCGCAGCAGCAGCCTTCTGCTGTTTCTCGTCCAATTCAGCACCATTCTGTACCTCCCTACCCACAGGTTTGCGGTTAATGACACTTTTGATAATGGCATTCTCTGCAATCTGAAAAAAACGTGTACAAACTGGTGTATTAGGCAAATCAGACTTCAGATAAATCTGCGCCACCTGCTCCGACTCCCAAAATTTAAACAAATCTGTCTGTGTGTGAATACCACTATCTTTTCTCCAAGTACTCAACGAGATGGCAAGCACTTTAGGCAATCTCTGTTCACTCATTTTCTCACCTTATCTAATATATTCAACATCAAGATAGTCATATCAAAGCCCAACAGACAATACACCTTTGCTACCATCTTAGGACGTTTGCTACTGCTGTATTCCAAAAGCCACGAAAGTTCTTTAAGGCTCTTCTTCAATGCCACCTTCTCTTTGTCAGTTACACGCATATACACTACCAGCAGATTACTGTAATATTTGGCCAAAGAACCCAACAGAGCCTGCTTCAAGACTATGTCTTTCAACTGCTTGATTGGTTCCGCCCACTTCGTAATTACATAAATAAAGTCTGTGAGATTTTTCAACTTTAAAGAATGACTGATAGAACCCTCTCGCTGTCTATAAGCCAAGAATGATTCATCAATAAATTCAACACTCTTGGTCTTCATCAACAAATGATAATTCCACTCAGTATCTTCACCCAATAATCCCTTCTCAAACAAGATATTATTATCCGTCAAGACTGCCCTACGAACAGCCTTAATCCAAGCCATTCCATAGAATGCATCAGCATCTACCAATTTCTGCAACTTACCAGACATCGTCGTCTCACTCATCGCACTTTGGTATGAGAAAGAACAATTACACAGAGTCTTTGAGCCGTCAATAAACCGGCTATACTTGAAAAACACCAAATCAACACCGTTTACTGTCTTATCTGCCAGTTTCTGCAAAAAATCGTTGGAGGTAATAAAATCGTCACTGTCGATAAACATCACATAGTCACCAGATGCCACAGCAAGACCATTGTTTCTTGCCATTGATAAACCGGCATTCGCCTGATGTACAACTTTTATCCTATCATCCTTCTTTGCATATTCATCACAGATATCAGGCGAAGCATCTTTTGAACCATCATCTACAAGAATCAGTTCATAATCTTTATAAGTCTGTTGCAGAATACTTTCCACACACTCTACCAAATATGCCTCAACATTGTAAACAGGCAATATAACGCTAAATTTCATATACCTAAAGTTTTATTCATATCCTTCAATATATTGTTAAGCATTATTGGACGGTCGAAATAAGTCTCTGCTCTCTTGCGTCCAGCTTTAGCTATAGAATCACGCATCTCCTTATCCGCATAAATCCGTTCCATCTTCTCGGCCAAATCCTTGGCATCATGATCCTTCACCAAAATGCCTGATACTCCACTCTCCACCACCTCCGAAGGCCCGGGAATGTTTGTTGTAATGATAGGTAACTGCACACCCATGGCCTCCTGCAGCACTTTACCAAACCCCTCACGATAAGTAGGATGCGTCAAAACATCAAACATACTCATGTGCGGATACACCTCTGATGGAGGCACATTACCAGTCAAGAAAATATGATCGTTCTCCTTCGCTATCCGCATATTCACGGGCAGGATTGGGTTCGTATCGTCTATCATACCCACCAAAACCAAATATATATCATCATGCTTCTTCTGCAATTCACAGAAAGCAGTAATCAATTCATTGATACCCTTGTCAGCATTCACACGCCCCACATAACCATACAGAAATCCTTTCTGTGGAATACCATATTTCTCACGCAGGCTTCGCTTTGATTCAGCTTTGTCAAAACAATCTACCTGCTGCAGCGAAACCCCCGTAGTACCACCTATCCCTACCACTGAAATCTTTTTCGCAGGACAAAGCCCCTCATCAATAGCAAACTGGCGATTCATCGGACTCTGCTCACGCACAGTAGTCGAGAGCTTACAAGTAAATTTCTCGATAGCTTTGAACACCGCACGTTTCTTTCCTTCAAATGACACATACCTCAATCCGCACTGGTTATAAAATCGGCACTTCGTTCCTGCCAGCCATCCTGCTATCGAGGCATAGAGCGACACATTGGGAGTAGTGTAGTAGATCACATCATATTTCTCACGTTTGAACAACTTGTACAACTTCCAAGGCATCTTAATCAGGTCACTCAAACTTACACCACGACTCATAGGTAAATTAATACACTTAGCATAGTCCTGATTACGCTCAGCAAAACCCTTCTCCATGTTGCAGACCAAAGTCACATCATACCCATTCTTGGCAAGATTACGCATACTGTCCACTATAAACCAGTCCATGGTCTTCGATATGGTAGTAAGCGTACATATCTTTACTTTCTTCTTGTTCTCCATTACAGCGATTCTTTTATTCGATTGACCAATCTGATTACTTCCTCATGGTTGGCTGTAAATTCCTCTGCCGTGCACATCGCAAAATCGGCCTCTGCCTCACGTATGCGTGCCACCTCGTTCATGAATATGTCACGTATCTCATCGGTATGTTCCACCTTATCTGCGTTACAGAACGAGCGTGAAAGGATAGCCATCATCGAACCAAGCCGATAATGTTCCATTATGATTTTCTCGGCAGGTAATGTACCATAACCCAATCTAGCAATACCACCAAAACCATAACGCTTACCACTCGGACGGATGATATCACAAAGGTTGTCCACAGTACCGTCAGCCAGTAATTCAAACATGAATTTCATTCCCATTGCAAGATGCATATCGTTCAGTCCCAAATGTATCTCATCCACCTCCTTTATCTTCACTACCTCTGGCATAATCTGTGCAGCTTCGAGAGTCTCAGCCAATAGAAGAATGGTAGCCTTGCCATCAACAGCCTTCACAAAGCGCTCCACATCTGCCATGGTCTTATACATAGGTAACATCAAGATGTCAGCACCGGCATCAATAGCAACCTTCACCTCATCCTCAGTGCAAAAATAATCAGCCAACACATCATGTATCGGATTGATACGCACTTGTACCTTTGCATTGTTCACACATTGGCGAATAGTACTAATATTATCTATCGTATGATGATTTTGGACAGTATCCATACCACCTTGCCTTTGATTTTTACCGATATATTCCATATCGATAAAAATTCTGTCCACTCCGGCGATCTCAGCTATCTGTGCCACCACAGGTTGATTGGTTATGTACATTAAGTTTAACATATATCTTTTGATTTTATATTCTCATTATCAAATTCCACATTATGTTCAAGGCGCATTATAGAAGAAAACATTGTTCAAAAAGTAATCCGATTCATCGCTTTGCATCATTGATGAAACAGAACCAAGATGATACCTTTTGAACATAAAAAAGACATGCAAAATTTATCATCCCGTTTGTCGAAATGCAAGTTGGCATCTATAAAGTCCTGGTTTTGAGATTCTGAAGAGGGCAAGCCTAGAAGGCAAGGCAAGAAATGTGGAAGCGATACAAAAATGCTCTCCACAGAATAGATAGTTATAAAACAACTCAAAAGTCATACTAAAGAAAGAATGTCTTGGGGATAGTACTAATTTTCGAATCAACCATCATATAATCAACAACTTACAATTATCCTCTATTAATACTATAAATAAACTGAAGGCATAGGAATATCCTGCCAAAAAAATGCGTAATTAGACTGTGAAATCAATAGACGGAGAAACAATGCCGCCAAGACTATCATGACATAGGTCGTTCTATGCTTAGCTGGTGCTATATCAATAGAGTGAGGCACAAGAAGCGAGAACCAAATGCCGAAATAGGAAACCAAGCGTACAGCTGATGGATCCAGCCAAAGGATAGGCATCAATACAAACGAAAGAGCACCACCTACATAAAGTATCTTGTATCTCTCGTATTCTGTCTCGTATCTATAGTTCAACAGTACGATGAAAAAGAACAAGGCATAGAATATGATGGATAGATATGGTTTCCGGCCCACTGAAGCATAATAGCCAACTTCATTATAACGGTCATATACCTCATTGTATGCCCCAAGGAATTCACCCACCATCTGGTATACGAACAACATAGTTACGAAAGCAACAATACTACCATATATCAACAATTTTGGTTTCTTGAATACAAAACAAGCTATAGGGATAGATAACACAATCAGAGCACTCTGATGGAATAGCGATGCCACAAACACTAAAAGAGCGGATAGGATATATCCTTTCTTGGTTTTACGTTCATAAGCCAAGTAAGCCATCAAAACAAAGCCAATGGCGATCGCTTGACGTGCAGCACTGTTAGGTACATATGCATAGAAGAAGGTGAGATAGAACAAAGCCGACACCAACGTTTGAAAGGTGGACGCTGAGTAATTCCTCCAAATATGATATATTGGCAAAAACACGAGCAATGCCAAAATGAGAAAGAAAATCTGAGGTTCAGAAGTGATCGAGCCTAATGCCTTCTCAAAAACGTAATATCCAGGATCTTTTCCATAGATACCTGGTTGAAAATAGTTAATCCAAAAGTAGTCAAAAATCTCAGTCCAAGACTTGTTGAATGAGTTTTGTAAATTACGTATATACCCCCAAGTATCCACCGAACAAAACATATGGCGCAAGGCTGAGGTCGCAATGAAAAATATGGAAACAAACTTGATAAATCCATAATGTCCATTGTTCTTACCAGAGTATTGTTTATAGGCAAAATAAATGATTAAAGCAAATATAAAATACATAAGCGGTTATTTTCCGTTAAACACTTCGGTAAAAAGGGTAATATATTTTTTGTAGCAATTAGACACTTCATAATGATCCGCCACAAATGAAATTAATCTTTTCTTGTAATCATCATCGAAGCCTTTCCTCCTATTTCTATCTACACTCTCATAGAGTTTTTGGGCATCCCCTGCGGGAACGTTAAAGCTGTTAATATCATCCACAGTCTCCTTAGGACCTGTCTGGTCAAATGTAACAACTGGAGTTCCACATGCCTGAGCCTCCACGTTGATGAGCGAAAGAGAGTCTTCGCGAGTAGTGTTAACAAAAACATCAGCCATGGTGTAGAGTTGGGCAAGTTCCTCACGATTATTGATGTAGCCATAGGTTCGTACCTTGCCTTCGGGAAAATTCAGAGAATTCAAATAATTCAACTGGCTGTCTGCCCACACGCCAAAAAGAAGGAGAACTTCATCGGGGCGCATCTGCTGCACAAACTTTATCAGCACGTCTTTATTAATAGAAGCAAGCCATTTGCTCGCAGGACCTAGAATGACGTATTTGTTCACGAGGCCCAAGCGAGTTCGGAGATCTGAATCAATTGGCTTGAAAACCTCCAAATCAATGCCATTAGGAATGACATAATTGGGAATGTCCTTTAAGAAAGTTTTCAAAGCCTCATGCGCCATCCACTCAGATACGCCTGTAATATAAAGATGAGGTATAGCTAGCAGATATTTCTTACGATCTACAAGTATACGTGCTGACCGTTTTGTGATGTAGGCAGGTGTATCAGACTTCTTCTTTGGGCAGTTTCTACAATCCTCCATCCACTTATAGCAACCTACAGCTGTATAATGGAAGCAACCACCAGTATAGAACCAGCAGTCATGCATAGTAACGATAGTTTTGACATCCTTCTTAGCTAAATAGTCAAGTAGCATATTAAGATTGATATAATTACTATGGAGATTATGTAGGTGTACAATATCCGGCTTTACTTCATCTAACCAACGCAAGAATTTCTTGGTAGGAATATGTGAATAATAAGCCTGCATACCATACACACGCGAGAGTACAGCATGAACCTTATGATCCACAAAACCACCTATTACATAGTGATGCTTGGCTTCACGCACTTTGGGGTCAGGACTAGCCACATAACATTCTATGCCTGATTGCTCACAAAGATGTTCGATATCGCGAACAATAGTACCGGTACTACCTTGACCATAGACCGCATTTATTTCAATTACTTTCATTGTTAACGACTACTTTTACTTCTCGTCAAAATATAAATATCATTTTCGAAGCATTCTTTTCAAAGGACTGGTAATCAAACCTTTTTCCTCCTTATTCATGGCAAGTATCCAAACAAACATTCCGTATATTATAATACATACCACTGTCTTGATCAGAAAACCTGTCCAACCGGCAATCAATATAAAGCGATTTATAAAGAATATCACAACCAACGCCACCGCGAAAGATGGAAAAATCTTAAAGTAGGAATCCTTGAAAAAACGGAAGATGTTCAACCGTAATTCCTTGTAGAAAATATAATCCATAATCGTTGTTCGTGCAAAATACGCTATCATAATGGACAGACAGAGACCATGTACTCCCCACATTCTTGTAAATGGGAATGCCAAAACAAGGTTCAACAGAGCCATAAAAATGAAAGCGTACGATTGAAAACGAACCTTACCTTCTGCAAATAGTGTTGTAGTACCAATATCCTGAGGTAAATGGAAGATTGAAGGAAGAATCAACATAATAGTACAGACATATACATCCTCATACCCATCTCCCAACCAAACCGAAACAAAGTTCTCTCCTACGGAAATAAAACCAACAATAATCAAACCTAATATATAGATTTGAATTCTTCCTACTCTTGTCATCAATTGCAGGATTTGCTCTTTGTTGTTATCAGCAAGCATTCTTGAGACTTTAGGCATAAACATACCATTCATTGCGTTTGCAAGGCTAAAAGAATACCCTTCCAAACAGATTGCAATACCTAATATCGTAATTGCTGATGATGTCGCGAATACAGCAAGGATTGAAGGTGCAATATTGAAAATACATCGCTGAGCAAGCTGAATAATAGTCACCCACACTGAAAAGCCCAAAACCGACTTTAGGACTACCTTATCCCAGCATCTCCACTTAATTGCGGCAATCCTTGTTTTACCAAGGGCTACTAGTTTCATTAAGATAATTATAACTCCAGCAATAAAATGAACAATAACAAGTGAATAAAGGCCACCTCCAAGAAGCAAACATCCCGTCATCAAAACCACAATCAGCAATTTGTGAATAAGATCACAGGACTTTAGCTGAACAAACCTCTCGTAGGATGTAATAACACCATTGAGCGGAATGAACGGGAAAGATACCACGCAAAAAAAAGAAGAGATAAGATATACTATCTTGAAGCTACTCATCTCCTCGAGTGTCAATCCCTGATACATTGATGGAATCAAGAAATAGATACCTGACAACACTATCAAGATGACGAAGTCTCCAATAAGATACAACTTAAATACTAAACCAAGGAGACTATCAACCTTATCTTGGCGGCTTTCAGCCAAATACTTTGACACAAAACGCGTGATTGCACTTCCAAGGCCGAAATCAAACACAAAAAGCGAGATTACAGACATGGCTAGGGTATATAAACCATAGTCTGCCTTGCCAATGGCGTTGATCATCCATGGAGTATAAAGCAACCCGATAATAATGTTGAGGAACAACGCCACATACGATATTATCGCACCTGTTTTTATTTGATTCATTCTATCTGCGATTATTTAAACAACTTGAGATAAATACGTTCAGGAATTTCAACAAGTCTTTGCTTCCAAGATGGATTCATAATCGCATTTTGCTTTTTCATATAAATCTGATCATCAATAATATACTTAGGATGTCTAAGTTTATTCGGCATTTCATATATTTTACTGAAGAATACTACACGGATACGCTTTACTAATTTGTTAACAGAATCAGTAGCATGCGCAGAATCACCAGTCAATCCTATGTTGGAAATAAGATTATATTTCGGTACTATATTCAGGCGTGAGCCAAGATAGCCGTACAAGCCAAAGTGAAGTGACCAAAATGTAGGAGATACACCTTTAAGTATACCTTGGCGGATGACTAATGCTCTCTCTGCAATAACTTTACTTACGTTATTAGGAGTATTACCATTCTTCAGGCAATTTACAATATAGTTGTTTGACACAGCCTCCATATTCCAGTCAAGTTCATTCCAGCAACGAGCCCAAGTAGCCCATCCCCAAATAGCCCCACCGCCCTGAGAAAAGAAATAGTCGTATGGACACTCCTCATATACACCAAGATGGTTCATACCGCTAATCATATGAATACGTTGGTCATCCTTGTAACGCTCGCACATCTCCTTGCAGAAAGGCAAAAAGGACTCGCCAATTACAATATCATCCTCCACTATAGCAGCATACTCTTCGTGCATAAAAACATTACTGAGACCAGTGAAGATACGCTTACCACAACCAAGGTTGATGTCGGAATAGTCATGAACTACTTCACACTCCCAATCAATGTTGCTTACCACCTCTCGACACTTTGCAACATTCTCTACATCCTTAGGGCGGTTTGCACGCGCTCCATCTTGGATGAGATACAGTTTAGAAGGTTGTGCTTCACGTACAGACTCAAATACAGTCTTGAGGGTATCTGGCCGGTTGAAGAAAATCATTGCTACAGCAATATCTGTCTTAAATGGCTTCATATTGTCACTTTTTATCTAAATAGAGCCTTTGCTAAGAAAGGCATACTTAATAATATCTTCAATTTTAATATCAAGGCTTTGCTGTAATGCCCCTTTATTGTTAACATTTCCTTGTTAATCTCTGTTTTCAGTTCCTTGTGTGAAAATCTGAGTCGGCCTTGATGAATCTCAAGATTTGTGTAAGTCTGCCTAATAAGCGAATCAATACACTCATTAAGATAATTTTCAACATTATATATTGGAGTTATGACTGAAACGAGACTGTCATTGTTTAACCCAACCCAATGCGAATAGTCGCCATTGCATAGGTAGACCTGGCGGGGGGTGGTAATACATTGATTATTAATTGTTTAATATGTTTTTAATTTGTTTTTTGAATTGACTATCTAATTGCTTTACTATCTCACGATTGTCAGATATGTCTGCATTCTGTATTGCTTCTGCAAGCGCTTTCCCATCTGCTACATCATAAAAAGAAAGTACATCAGCAATTGCAGCATTTTCAAGAACAGGAATCTTAATACTAATTACAGCTAGACCATTAGCCATGTAAGTGAGCACTTTAGACGGAAAAGAGGTATCATTATATTCGCCTTCAGGATTCTGAGTACTGAGACCTATATGACATTTTTGAAGAAACTCAATAAATTCATCTCCTTTCTTAAGACCATCGTAAGTGATGATAGCCTTTGATTTAGCTGATAGGTCTGAAATCATCTGTCGAACCTCTATCTCATCTTCTTCATTACCCCAACCGCAAATGTGGATATGATAATTCTCGGGCAGATACTCTATAGCTGAAATAGAGGTCTGAGCCCCCCCCTTGTTATGGTCAAAGGTTCCTGCATAAATAACATGAATTCTGCCATCATCGAACTTTTTTACTCGTTTACGTTCTACCTGATAGGTGCCATAGATAACAACGGATGGCTTGTGATACTTATTGATCTTAGTATCCAAGAGGTCATTGGACAAAATGAAAGCATCAGAAATATCAAACATCTTGAACTCAAGATTTCTCCAATAGTCGGACATCTTAGACACATCAGAATATATCTCTTCAACTTCGAGTATAAGTTTGAAACTTTTAATCTTCTTTGCCCATCGGATGATATCAAAGTAACCAAGAGAATGATAGACAACTACAACATCATTCCTACTGCAATGTAACAGAAGGTAAAAAAACATATTGATAAGATGCCAGAGAACTTTTAACTTCTTTAGTAAGCCTTTGCTTCCTCCCCACGAAAAAGGAAGGTGTAACATGACACCATCACTTATCTGTTTCTTCTCAGACGGATAGATTTTGAAATTATCTTCCCTCACCTCTGAAATGGAACGTATATCCACCTGATATCCTAAAGAATTAATTGCCTTGGCAATATACTCCAATTTGTTGGTAGCGGAGGTGACATAATTCCTCTTAATTGCAGAATCTTGAGTATCGAAGTAAGCGATGTATTTAATGGAGTTCTGATACATTTATTAGTTATTTCTATTTGAACTTAATATTACTGATAAAGACACCCTCTAATTGACAATCTTCTTAATTTGTTTTTTATAGAATAAGTATTAATTAGTTTTATCCAACTCTTCGTATTTACTATGCCTATTCTTAAACTCTTACACTATCTCCTTCATCTTCTTGACTATCCGTATATCATCGTGAGTGAAAGTGAACAGAAGGAGTTAATCTTCGTTTTTCTTTGCCACCTCATAATCGTAACTGCGGACTTCGACAATCTTAATGTGTTTGCCCATATCGAAAACAAAAATCTCAGCTCAGTACCCATAGTACCTACTTCGAGTACGAGCCTACATACCTCAGAAATGAGCATAGAATAACGAATAATATCGGGATGAAGACAGTGGACACCTTAGATTGTGAATTTCATAAAAAGAGATTCTCGTTTCACTATACCTGCCCTATAAGTAACATACTATAATCTTTTAATAGTATTTTCTTCATTATATCAGACATTTCATACATCTTCTCGCAAAGTTAGTTCTTTAAAAAAGAAATCTGAATCCCAAATTCTGAAATACGATCCTCATTAACACGCAACTTTCTACGGAGCTGACAGTTATCAACAATCTGGTCATGTACCTGCGTACTGATTACTTATATGGACTTTTCTTCTAATGTCATAATGCAAACAACCTTATTAAAATTTCCGCCAAACCATTTTATTGACTATCCCAACATAGCTTTGGACCATTTTAACAACCTTTGTAGACACATTCTCATTTACATAATCAGGTACAGGAATACCATGATGACCGTCTTTACACAGTTCAACGGCTGTATCTACAGCCTGAAGTAATGACTTTTCATCAATGCCCGCAATAATAAAATCACCCTTATCAATTGCTTCAGGACGCTCCGTAGAGGTACGGATACAGACAGCAGGGAACGGATGACCAATACTGATAAAGAAACTTGACTCTTCAGGAAGTGTACCAGAATCACTGACTACAGCAAAAGCATTCATCTGAAGGCAATTGTAATCGTGAAAGCCAAGAGGCTCATGCTGAATTACCCGTTCATCAAGTTTGAAACCACTTGCTGCAAGGCGATTACGACTGCGGGGATGACAACTGTAGAGGATCGGCATATCATATTTCTCTGCCATGTGGTTAATGGCATTAAAGAGAGAAAGGAAGTTCTTCTCCGTATCGATATTCTCTTCTCTATGGGCAGACAAGAGAATATATTTACCCTTCTCCAAACCAAGGCGTTGGTGTACGTCACTCGCTTCAATTTCTGCAAGGTTATTGTGAAGGACTTCTGCCATGGGTGAACCTGTAACGTAGGTACGTTCCTTGGGCAGACCACAATCAGCAAGGTATCTTCTTGCATGTTCCGAATATGCCATATTTACATCACTGATAATATCAACTATTCTTCTGTTGGTTTCTTCCGGAAGACATTCATCCTTACAGCGATTACCGGCCTCCATATGGAAGATAGGAATATGCAAACGCTTGGCTCCGATAACACTCAAGCAGGAGTTGGTATCACCTAATACTAATACTCCGTCCGGCTTAGTCTGCACGAAGAGTTTATAGGAACAGTTGATGATATTACCACAAGTAGCTCCCAAATCATCACCTACGGCATCCATATAGACTTCAGGATCCGCCAACTTCAAATCCTTAAAGAAGATGCCATTGAGATTGTAGTCATAGTTCTGACCCGTATGAGCCAATATCACATCAAAATACTGACGGCACTTAGTGATTACCGCTGCCAGACGAATAATCTCGGGACGGGTACCGACAACAATTATCAGTTTCAACTTACCATTATCCTTAAACTTTATATCTGAATAATCTAATTTGGGTTGTTTTTCCATAATCATTTTTCTACTTTATCAAAGTATGTATCCGGTTTATTGGGATCGAATATCTCATTACAATACATAACTGTTACCAGGTCTTCCGTATCGGAAAGATTGATGATGTTATGGGTATAGCCGGGAAGCATGATGACGGATTGTATTTTATCACCATTCACCTCGTAGTTCAACACTTCCCCTGTACCTTCCTTCCGAAGCTGGATAAGACCGTGACCGCTGACCACTATGAATTGTTCCCATTTGGTATTGTGCCAGTGCTCACCTTTAGTTACCCCCGGCTTGGAGATATTAATACTTACCTGACCGCAGTTCAAGGTGTGTACGAGTTCCGTAAAACTGCCACGCTGGTCCACATTCATCTTCAAGTCAAAAATGGCCTTTTCTTTAGGCAGATAACTCAGGAATGTACTATACAGACGCTTTGCGAACGAGTCGGCAGGAATTTCCGGAATCATCAATGTCTGAGGCATTTCTACGAATTGATGCAACAAAGCAATGATTTCACCAAGTGTCACCTTGTGGGTGACAGGGCAATAGCAATATCTGCCGTCAGTCTTCGGTTGCACGTCAAGACCCTCGAACTCGCAATGATGCTCCCCGCCTTTCAATGCATGAATCATTTCATCCACAAGGTCATCAATATAGAGCAGTTCAAGTTCCACACTCGGGTCATTGACCTGTATAGGCAGGTCATTGGCAATGTTATTACAGAAAGTAGCTACCGCACTGTTGTAATTGGGACGGCACCACTTGCCGTAAAGGTTAGGGAAACGGTAGACCAAAACCTTGGAGCCGGTCTCTTTGCCGTATTGTAGAAAAAGATCTTCACCCGCCTTTTTGCTTCTTCCGTATTCGCTGTTACCAAAACGACCGGTCAACGAGGCTTGCGCACTCGAGGAAAGCATGACGGGACAGATATTATGATGTTTCTTCAGGGTATCAAGCAGCGTACTCGCAAAACCGAAGTTACCTTTCATGAACTCGTCATTATCCTTGGGGCGGTTCACACCGGCAAGGTTGAATACGAAATCGGCTTCTTTGCACCAATTATCAAGCTGTTCCAAAGTAGAGTCCAAATCATACTCGAATACTTCGGCAATCTTCAGTTCACCATAACAACGGGCTTTGCCGTTCTTGATGTTATTAAGCTGTGCACAAAGATTCTTACCAACAAAACCTTTGGCACCGGTTACCAATATTTTCATGATCTTATTACTGTACGAAGTTGCCCTCACCGCTCAACTCCTTCTTGATATAGTCCAATGCGGCAATCTTGGCTTTGGTTTCCTCCACGGTAAGGATTCGTGTATTATTTGAATTGAACTCTGTAAGAGTATTACGTTCTGTCTCGCCCTCTTTGAAATATTTGTCGTAATTCAAACCGCGGTTATCTGCCGGTACACGATAGAAGTTGCCCATATCCTCAGCCTTGGCACATTCCTCATTGGTCAGTAATGTCTCGTACATCTTCTCTCCATGACGGATACCAATAACCTTAATGTCTTCCTTCTTCCCCCCAAAGAGTTCACAGACTGCTTCCGCCTGAGTTTGGATGGTACAAGCAGGAGCTTTCTGAACAAGGATATCACCATTCTGACCATGTTCAAAAGCGAACAATACGAGATCCACCGCTTCTTCCAATGACATGATGAAGCGCGTCATTTTAGGCTCGGTCAATGTTACAGGATTACCGTTACGGATCTGGTCTATCCACAAAGGAATGACAGAACCGCGGGAACACATCACGTTACCATAACGGGTACAGCAAATCTTAGTTTTACCGGAATAACGGGATTTTGCAACAGCTATCTTCTCTTCAACAGCCTTGGTGATACCCATCGCATTGATCGGATAGGCGGCCTTGTCGGTAGACAGACAGATAACGGCACCTACACCCGCTTCGATAGCGGCTGTCAACACGTTGTCCGTACCGATCACATTCGTCTTCACCGCTTCCATCGGGAAAAATTCACAACTGGGGACCTGCTTCAAAGCAGCAGCATGGAATATATAGTCTACGCCAGGCATGGCGTTCCTACAAGACTGAAGATCACGCACATCACCGATGAAAGACTTAATTTTATGGGCCACATCAGGATACTTCACCTGATATTCGTGACGCATGTCATCCTGCTTCTTCTCGTCTCGTGAGAAAATACGAATCTCACCGATATCGGTACGAAGGAAACGGTTCAGAACCGCATTACCGAAAGAACCGGTTCCACCGGTAATCATAAGGGTTTTACCTGCAAAAATGCTCATAATATTATTATATTTTCTTATTATTAATCATGTTAGTCCTGCCCAAAAATATCCCGTGTATAAACCTTGCTCCTTACATTATCAAGACAGGCATCATAACGGTTAGCTATAATTGCATGGCTACTTGATGTGAATTCCTCCAAGTTATTTACAATCTTACTGCCAAAGAACAATGTGCCATTTTCAAGCGTAGGCTCATAAATAATCACTTCCGCACCCTTTGCCTTGATGCGCTTCATGATACCCTGAATGGCGGACTGACGGAAATTGTCTGAATTTGATTTCATAGTCAAACGATACACACCAATAACCGGCGGTTGGTTAGAAGTATCAGAATGGCTGTATTCGTTATTTTCAGAATAACCGTACCACCCGGCCTTGCGAAGTACCGCGTCAGCAATATAATCCTTGCGAGTCTTGTTCGATTCCACGATGGCAGACATCATGTTCTGTGGCACATCCTGATAATTAGCCAAAAGTTGCTTAGTGTCTTTTGGCAAACAGTAGCCACCATAGCCGAATGAGGGATTATTATAATGTGTTCCAATACGTGGGTCAAGACCTACACCTTCAATAATAGCCTTGCTATCAAGTCCTTTCATTTCTGCATATGTATCAAGCTCATTGAAATAGCTGACACGCAATGCCAGATAGGTGTTGGCAAAGAGTTTAACTGCTTCAGCTTCTTTCATACCCATAAAGAGTGTATCGATATTTTCTTTGATGGCTCCTTCCTGTAAGAGTGCAGCAAATATTTTGGCTGCTTCCTCCAACATCTCAACATCAGTCACAGACTCAATTGCCTCATTTTCTTCTGCAAATTCAGGACGACTAATTATCTTCGGATAGCCAACGATAATACGGCTTGGATATAGATTATCATAAAGGGCCTTGCTCTCACGAAGAAATTCCGGAGAAAATAACAAATTGAAATTCTTGACTCCTTTCTGAGCATACTTTACATAAAGATTACGTGTGTACCCCACCGGTATGGTAGATTTAATGACCATAACCGCATCGGGATTTACCTCAAGCACAAGGTCGATAACCTCCTCCACACGACTCGTATCGAAGTAATTCTTTACCGGATCATAATTCGTCGGAGCGGCAATCACTACAAAGTCGGCATCGGTATAGGCTGATTTGCCGTCCAAAGTAGCAACAAGATTCAGAGGTTTTTCAGCCAAATACCTTTCAATATATTCGTCTTGAATAGGGGAAATCTTATTATTCAGTTTTTCCACCTTTTCAGGTATTACATCCACAGCAATTACATGATGATGTTGGGATAGCAGTGTCGCTATGCTCAGTCCCACATAGCCCGTACCAGCTACTGCGACCTTAATGTCTTTGAAATCACGCATATTTTGTTTGATTTAGTTATTCTTTGCTTCCATGTTTCTCTCCGTAACCATAGCCATAACCGTAACGTTTACCATAGCCGTAGTACTTGCCGTATTTACCATAACCATAATAATAACCGTACTTTCTTCGATTCAAATCAATACCATTGATGACAATACAAAGATTAGGCAATTTATCATTTTCGGCGAGTTCGTTAATCAAAGTAAACTCTGCCTTACGGGTGTAATCAGCACGACATACATAAACGGATAAGTCCGCTACACGACCTATAAGCAAAGTATCTGTCACCAGACCTACAGGAGCAGTATCCAGTATCACATAGTCAAAATTCTGCTTCAGTGTTTCAACAGCTTTTTCTAAACCGTCACGAGCCAATAATTCTGTTGGATTAGGCGGAACGGTTCCACCGGGAAGTATAAACAGATTCTTGTTTATATCAGAAGACTGTACCAAATCCATCAGATTTATAGTCGGATTAGTCAGAAACTGAGTTATACCATGCTCCTTTTTAGGGATATTGAATACTTTATTCAAACCAGGTTTACGGATGTCTAATCCTACTATCACAACCTTTTTCCCCAACAAAGAGAGACTGATTGCCAGATTGGCTGATACAAAAGACTTTCCTTCACCACTGATTGTAGAAGTTACCAAAATCACGTTCTTACCTTGTTCAAGCATAAACTGAAGGTTGGTACGTACATTCCGAAAAGTCTCACTCATCAGGTTATTCTTATTTTCAAATACCGCAATAGAACCTGCCTTTTCGTCTGCTAACGGAATATCACCGACAACAGGAAGCAAAGTCAACTTTTCAACATCAGCACGACCTTCAATCTTAAATTTGGTCAAACCTATCAAATAAATAATACCTACCGGAATTCCTACTCCTAATACTAAGGAAACCAAATAAATCATCATCCTTTTGGGAGAGACCGGACTGTCATCCGCTAAAGCTTCATCAATAATCTTTGCATTATTGGCAGTAGCAGCCAAGGTGATGGCATTTTCTTCACGTTTCTGAAGCAACATCAAGTAGAGTCCTGCCTTAATTTCCTGTTGACGGGCAATGCTCACAAACTGGCGTTCCTGAGTAGGTGCATCATTGATACGACGGGAATAACGCCCTGCTTCACGGGCCAGATCTTCCTTGGTTATCTGTAATCCTTTCAATGTGGCATCCAGAGTAGCTTGTACATTAGTCCGCATTGCACGGATACTAGTATCCAGATTAATTATGGCCGGATTATTCTCTGTTGAAGTACGCAACAGACGTTCCCTTTCAACCAGCATTTGATTATAACGGTCTATAGCACCGGCCGATGCAGCATCCTGCAAACCGATATTGCTTGGTAACACTTCATATTCATTACCTTTCATATAGCGTTGCAGGTCCATCACCAGATTTATCTGGGTCTGATTCTCCACACGCTTCTTCTCGTATTCGGCATTACCCGTCAAGGCAATCTGGGCTTCACTACTCAAATCCGTAATACCAGCACTACGTTTGAAATTCTCCAAATCCTGCTCCGTACTGCCCAGTTCCATGGAAATAATACCGATACGCTCGTCTATAAATTCAGCGGTCTTCTGAGCCACCTCATTCTTATCATTATTGGCATTGATATTATACATCTCAAGTAGTTTATTAATATAATCCCTGCCACGTCGGATATTTGTGTTCTTCAATGAAACAACAACTACAGAAGTAGTCTTTGAAGTAGGGGCTATAGACAAAGAATTAGCATATCCTTTCGCCACGGAGAAAGGTCTGTTAATAAAAGCTTTTATATGACGTTCTTTACTTCCCTCCTTAACCTGATTAACCGCCAATGTATCCTTGCTTTCGAAAAAGGCGACCGTCCCCTCATCCGTCGGGAAAACAGCAGGCAATTTTTCAAAATGTTTCCGATACTCTTTGTCTTTCACTGTTATCAATGCATCCATCCCACCATGGGGAAATAAAGTCATCTCCACTTCCATTGGTGCAGACAGTTTTTCCGCCTCCTGTGGAGTCAAGCTAGCCACTACGGGCGAGGTACGGTAAAGTTCCCTACTAGGAAACTCATCTTCATCCTTATAAGTCACAAACAGTCCCAGATTGTTGACCACTTCACGGGCAAGAGACTTTGATTTCAGCACCTCAATTTCATTGTCTACGTTGTTCGACGAGGAAACGAAGCCGTCCAGCCCTATCTTTTCCAGTTCGGAGGACATGCTCGCACCACCGCCTTTCTTGTCATCCTTGATCAAGACTGTAGCGGATATATTATAGACAGGAGTGGCCAGACGCAGGTAGCCCCATGCACAGGCGATACAGATTATTACAGAAACCACAAACCAGGGCCAGTGAATCAGGTAACGGAAAAGGATTTCCTGAATATTCACCTGCTCTTCCGGTTGCTCAACCCGGTTCTCTTTTTTTCCCTCAATCATATTACAATGCTACTTTTTGATTTTGAAGATTGTTACTAATAAACTTGCCAATGATACCAGAATAGAAGTAGCGGAGAACCACAAACTTGTACTGTTACCTATACCGGAGTTACGGGCCTTCGCCTTGTTCGGAGTCACATAAACTATATCATTCTGCTGTAACCAATAATAAGGAGAAAGAATGGTCTCCGCCTTGTTTAAATCCAATGTCACAATTTCCTGTTTACCATCAACACCCTCACGAATCAGTTTCACATTGTCACGAACTCCCCAGACCGTCATGTCACCGGCCATGGCTAGAGCTTCCAACAAGTTGACTTTCTCATTACTGATAGTAAACGTACCCGGACGGGCAACTTCACCTAATACAGAAATTTTATAGTTTACCATGCGAACAGTAACAATCGGAATCTCCTTGATATAAGGTTTCAACTTCTCTATAATTAATTGTTCGGCTTCTTTTTTTGTCAAACCACCTACTTTCAATTCACCCAGAACAGGAAAATTGATTTTTCCGTCATTATCCACCAAATAAGGCTGCAGAATGGGTTGGGCAGTCAACTGGTTATTTCCGGCAGCCACACTGGCGGGACTGGCAACAGTCAGATTGAATGGCATAGCCAACTCCGGACTAGTACACGACACCACGATAGTAAGCTGATCTTTAGGCATTATCTTGGCATCATACAGATTTCCCTGTTGAACTGTTTGTTCCACGACCTTTACATCCTGTAAATAAGGTACTTTTTTATACGACTGACAGGAAGCAAACAAAAATATCGCAACTAAACAAAGAAGCAATCCAGCGCTCATTCCTTGTACACTCAAACAAGTACAAAATGATTTATCCATAAATTTCTCAAGTTTATTATTCTTTATCCAGTGCCTCAAATCGCGGAGAATTCTTTGATTTGAATTCAGGAACCACTTTCTTCATCAGCCTGACCGTATCCATGATCTTAACCGCACGGGAAAGTCTCTCAAACTCTGTGTACGTATCAAGGATATCGGCATATTCATACCGACGGACTTTGGCGATCATAATTTTCTTGTTCTCTGTCGGAATCGTATTTTCTTTATCGCTCAACACCTCTTCATAAAGCTTCTCACCAGGGCGTAAGCCGGTGAATTCAATCTTGATATCCTCTCCCGGACGGTAACCCGCCAGTTCAATCATACGGGTAGCCAAGTCGACAATCTTAACTGCCTTACCCATCTCAAAGACAAAGATTTCATTACCCTCTCCCATCGTAGCAGCTTCCATTACCAGGCGACAGGCTTCGGGAATGGTCATGAAGAAGCGGATGATATCGGGATGAGTGACTGTAACAGGTCCTCCATTCTCTATCTGTTCCCTAAAACGGGGGATGACAGAACCGTTACTGCCCAATACATTACCGAAACGGGTAGTGATGAATTTGGTGTGGCCTTTCACCTTTCCTTCACGAATAGCACAACCCAGACTCTGTACATAGATCTCAGCCAGACGTTTGGAACAGCCCATTACATTGGTAGGATTCACGGCTTTATCGGTAGAGACCATGACCATTTTTTCCGCACCATATTCCACTGCCATATCAGCTACCTGACGGGAACCTGTGACATTCACCAGTACGGCTTCGCAGGGATTCTCTTCCATCAAAGGCACATGTTTGTAAGCGGCGGCATGAAAAACGATTTGAGGATGATAGAGATCGAATACCATGCGTACACGTTCCTTCACACGCACGTCGCCAATCACAGGTATGAAATCTATGGCTGGATATTTTTTCTCAAATTCAAGACGGACATTATGTAAAGGAGTCTCGGCAGAGTCGAACATGATGAGTTTCCGAATATCCATCTGTACCAGCTGACGGCAAAGTTCACTACCGATACTGCCGGCAGCACCGGTTACCAGCACAACTTTTCCCCGGAACTCTTCGGCGACCTGACGAAGATTGATGTTTATTTCAGCACGGCCCAGCAAATCTTCAATCTTAATGGGCCGTATCCACTGGTGGAAATTACCGTCGGAATCCGCCTCACTGATAGTAGGAGCAATCAGAATTTTAAGTTTATTGCTTTTACAATACTCCAAAAGGCGGTTTTCTTCCAGGCGGGTATCCTCATAACGGGCAAACAGAATACCCTTAATACCACGTTTACGTATTATGTAGTCAACATCCGCTTCGTTCTCAAAATAATAAATAGGAAGATCCGCCAAGCGGCGACGGCTGTTGCTTTTGCCATAAACATAAAAGCCTGCAACCTTATAATGGGCACTGTCACGGAGACGCAACTTCAAGGCCACACTCTCCTCGTCAACGCCATAAATAAGGATACGTGTATTCTTTTTATTTACCCAATCCAACAATAGATCGTAAGTGATGATAAGAGAAACACGAAAGACCGTCAACGCAGCCAGCGTCAACAGACCGTCAAACAGAAGGTAGGAGACTTTATAATTATCAAGCAGTTGTGTGTCGGATATAATCCAGAAGGAAATCACGGACAAACATCCGACCTTGAATAATACAGCGCACATGATACGCCAAAGCTCGCGTGCCTGAGAAAAACGGATGGTATTGCGATAGGTGTGAAACAACAAGGATCCGGCAACACTTGCCGCCAAAGAAACGCCAACCAACAGACAAAGCACCCGGTCACTCATCGGAACATGCGCTATATAATGAATAACGGCATAAGCGACCAATGAACATAAGACAGATACCACCGTATCAATACCCAAAATAATCCAATAACTCAAATAGTTCTTACGAGCGTATTGAGCTATACCCCTTAATGTTTTTTCCATTATAGTATAAATAAAATTATTGTATATCAGAGTTGCAATCAGAAATTAAAATCAAGGCTTCACCGGTTCTACATACCCCATTGGCATGTCAGCACAAGCACATCCAAGCATATTCAGACGAACGGCAATCTTACTTTTACCGTCGACATTGACAAGTTCACCCACAAGTCCCGTCAAAGGACCTTTGATGACGCGAACCTTTTCACCACGTGCCAAAGGAGCACTATTCATGGAAATGACATCTTCTGAATAATCAAGCATAAAGCGGAAACGAGCCATCTGATCATCAGGGATTACAGTCGGACTGCTCTCACCACGCATTACCATATACCGACTTACTGTAGAAAAGGAAAGAACTTCTTTGCGTTCTTTTGCATCAGCGTGTACAAACACCATCATTGGAAGCAAGACTGACTCGACTACTTTACGACGGTCACTCCACTGGTGAACCTCCTGTTGAACCGGAACAAAACTCTCAATCCCCATCTTAGATAAATGTTCCGAGACTTTCTTTTCGTGATGCATGCGAACCAAAGCTACATACCAGCGTTTAGAGTGTGCTACGCCTTCCCCTGTCCCATTACTAGGCCCAGCAATTACTGATTTTCTCTTTGTTAAAATCATGTTTTTTTACCCCATATTTGTCCGTTACTTCTTAGGTAACGGATAGGTCACATACAACAATGAAAAAGAAAATTACACACATGGACAGGGGAGAAAAGATGAAATTGTCTAATAATCAACGAGAAGACTCTTCGGATTAGGCAATAAAAATGATTGAACATGAAAAATCTACGATTTCATGTTCGGATAGTTTTTTGCCCTATGTTTCAGATAAAACTAAAAAAAGTGAAGAAATATTTGTATGCTATCTATGTTTTTGTTTATCTTTGCGTCAAATTTAAATCCGTTACCTAAGAAGTAACGGACGTTTATTACCGCTGGTTACCAATACATTACACTAAAATTATCTGCCTGCGCAGTAGTTCCTTACGTAAGATAAATTCCCTTTATTTACCTTTGTACGTTCTTCAAGTCCGAAGCCTTTCAAGTAGATTTGTGTGGTTTTTATAGATTTATGCCCCAATGATTCACTAATCATTTCAATTGAGACTCCCCGGTATTTGGCGGTAGTAGCCCAGGAATGCCGGAGCGTATAGGAAGAAACCGGAGATTTCAGATGCAACGCTCTTGCCAAATCCTTTAAATTACTATTAAACCGGCGGAGAGCGGACTGATATTCCCGGAAAGCACGCTCATCTTTCCGTCTCTTGTCGCCACGGAGAATATCAAACAGATAATCCGGGCAATCGGGCAAAGAATCCTGCTTGTTCCGTAGTTGCTCAATCATCTCCCTTGCGCTGTCCAACACCTCCACGCTCATGGGAGTCTTGGTCTTGACACGGTTATAACGCAGCACATTGCTGTCCAAAGACGACTTCTCCAAATGAGCCAAGTCGGCGAACGACATTCCGCAAAACTGGAACATCAGGGCGGCAATGGCTTGCGTACGACGTAAACGTTCCGACTTCGGGTCTTCATACAGAAGTTTGTGCAGTTCGTCAATCGGCAACGCTTTTTTCTGACGGACATCGACCCCCGTATAGACATCACCGAACAGTCGCGGCACGTAAGGGGTATTCCCAGCTTCCACTCCCCGATTGTAAATGCTACGGAGCATACGCATATACGTAGAAATCGTATTGGGCTTCAAGCCACACTCATAAAGATACTGCCCGTAGCATCGTAAACGTCCACGGGTGACTTGTCTGAACGACACATTGGACATGCCGCAGAATTTGCTGAAAGAAAAGAGGGCGTTTTTATAAACATGCGCCGTGGAATGGCGCCCCTCCTCTCGCAAACGACCGATGTAGAGCTCTCCACACCGGCTAAATCCATTTTTACTTGTCATTTGCATCACTAGTTATTTTATATATATACCATTTGGCAAGCGGCAAAAAAACAAATCTTTTCGCAGCTTTATCGCACACTTGCCAAAGTATGTTTCAATATTTAATATTTTTAACTAAAGTAAAAATTAGCAAATTATGACTAGTAAAAAGACACCCAAAAGAGAAGCGAAAACTCGAGTAAAAAACAATGTCCAAAATCGGAAAAAGAGTGGCGACAGATGTAAGAAAACGGAAATCATCAGCAGAGATGAACTGGAAAAAAGAGGTGGGCTGACCGGAGATGAAACGGCACTTTTCACGGTATATCTGCAAAAATTTGACAAGGGAGATGTCCATATGAAATACTCCAAAAAGCTAAAAGATTTAGCCAAACACATCCATGAAAAAGAGCACTTGTACGTCCCAAAGCAAGGTGGGTATAAGTTAATGGAAGTCAGCAGTATAGAAACAGAGTTATCCGTAATCAGAGGAGTTCTCCGGGAGCAGCGGGAAGAGAAGGAAAGACAGGCTAAAGAGAAAGGTTCTAATAAGTTTTTACAAAAATAATTGTGCGATTGAGATGCAAACTCTACTTTTGCCATCGTTTTCCGCCGGCTGAAAAACAGTAAACTTTTACCAGAAAAATAGTGACGCTATCCGGTCGCGATGGCGTCACTATGAGACGAGGATAGTGACGCTATATCTGCAGCATACCGTCACTATCCCGAGAGGGAGAAGTTTATGCAATAAACACGAGTGATCAAATTAAAAAAATTTAGACAATGAGAAGAAATTGTAAGAAAAAAAAGTCTGAGGACTACATGTCAGTATGGAAAAAACGTATTGCCGCCGAAAAAGGAATTTCGGAAATATGTTCGGAAAGAATCGTGCAGAAGTGTATGGGACTGGTAAAGCGCATGCTATATGGAAATGTAATGATAGCTTTCCAGAAACAGGACGGAACATTCTGCCTGGAAAAAGGCACGCTGGTGGGATACGAAAAATTCTTTCATCGGGAGTTCAAGTTAACAGTAAAGCAGGAGTCTGTTGTCTACTGGAGTGAGGAACAACAAGGATGGAGAAGATTCAGAATCAGTAACCTGATGGATTGGAAAGCAATCGTTTAATTTATAGTAAAAAAACATTAAACCATGAGTATAATAAACAAAGGAATCTCCTATTTCCCTACCCCAGCCAACTTTTTCGATGAAGAAACTATAGAATTGCTGGAAGCAAAATTTGGCGTTTTAGCCTCTTATGTCGTTCTGCGATTACTTTGCAAAATCTATAAAGAGGGATATTACATCTCCTGGGGAAAAGAACAAAGCCTGATTTTCGTCCGTAAAGTGGGTGGCGGGATTAATGAGGAAATGATGGTAAAGATTATGGAACTGCTATTGGAAAAGGGATTTTTCCATAAGGAGACTTACGAGCAATATGGTGTACTGACCTCGGAACGGATTCAGGAAGTATGGTTCGAAGCGACTATACGGCGGAAAATTGACTTTTCTCAATTACCTTATATATTAGAAACAAAAAGGAGAAAAGGGAAACAAAAGGAGGTGACGAACAATGAAAATGCAGACATTTCTTCGACTCAAGAGGGCGTGAATCCGGAAAATGAGGACATTTACGGACAAACTAAACTAAAGCAAACTAAACTAAATCCTGAGGAAGAAGAAAGAAACGATGCTTCGTTTGAAATTCCGGAGTATGCCTACAATCAGGCTACGCACAACATAGCCGGGCTGATAGAAAGCCTGAAATGCCACAAAGTGACGAATCCGAAAGAGAGACAGACGATTCTCCGGATGTCGGATTATGGCAGGAAAGGTACTCAGGTGTGGAAACTGCTTTCCAATACGTCCTGGAGCAAAATCGGAGCGCCGGGGAAATATATCATTGCGGCGTTAGCCGGCGGACGGAAACAAGCCGGATGATAAAAAGCTGATAAAAAAGGTACGAAAAATCTGTGCTTTTCACAAATTCTTCGTACCTTTACACTCCGGTAAAACAAGTTCTATCCACATAAAATATAACAAAATGGAAAACAGTAGTTTAGTAACCATTGCCGAACATTCTAAAGAAAAAATCCTCTACATGCTCGAAATGGCGAAGCAGTTTGAAATGAACCCCAACCGCCGGTTATTGCAAGGAAAGGTTGTAGCAACCCTGTTCTTCGAGCCTTCCACCCGCACCCGCCTGAGTTTTGAAACAGCTGCCAACCGTCTCGGCGCACGGGTTATCGGATTCACTGACCCCAAAGCAACCAGTTCTTCCAAGGGGGAAACACTCAAAGACACGATTATGATGGTGAGCAACTATGCGGACATTATCGTCATGCGCCATTATCTCGAAGGAGCGGCACGATATGCCAGCGAAGTGGCTCCGGTGCCTATTGTCAATGCAGGAGACGGAGCCAACCAGCACCCGTCGCAGACCATGCTCGACCTCTACTCTATCTACAAGACACAAGGTACGCTGGAGAACCTGAATATTTTCCTGGTAGGCGATTTGAAATACGGACGTACCGTACATTCACTCTTGATGGCAATGCGCCACTTTAATCCCACTTTCCATTTCATCGCCCCCGAAGAGCTGAAAATGCCGGAAGAGTACAAACTCTATTGCAAGACTCACCAAATAAAATATGTTGAACATACGGACTTCTCCGAAGAGATTATCGCTGATGCCGATATTCTGTATATGACCCGTGTACAACGCGAACGTTTCACCGACCTGATGGAATATGAACGGGTGAAGAACGTGTATATTCTCCGCAACAAGATGCTGGAAAATACCCGTCCGAACCTGCGCATTCTGCACCCGCTGCCACGTGTCAACGAGATTGCATATGACGTGGACGATAATCCGAAAGCATACTACTTCCAACAGGCACAAAACGGCTTGTATGCCCGCGAAGCAATTCTTTGCGATGTGTTAGGTATCACATTAGATGACGTTAAAAATGATATTTTATTATGAGCGAAAATAAACAAGAACTACAAGTGGCCGCCCTTAAGAACGGGACGGTGATTGACCATATTCCATCTGAAAAGCTCTTCACCGTAGTGCAACTGCTTGGCGTAGAACAGATGAAAAGCAATATCACTATCGGATTCAATCTCGAAAGCAAGAAACTGGGCAAGAAAGGCATCATCAAGATTGCGGACAAGTTTTTCTGTGATGAAGAGATTAACCGTATTTCAGTGGTTGCGCCTCATGTCAAACTGAATATCATCCGTGATTACGAGGTAGTGGAAAAGAAGGAAGTACAGATGCCGGACGAGCTTCGCGGAATCGTGAAATGCGCCAATCCGAAATGTATCACGAACAATGAGCCGATGGCTACGTTATTCCACGTGATAGACAAGGATAATTGCATCGTGAAATGCCATTATTGCGAAAAAGAACAGAAACGTGAAGAAATTACCATCTTCTGAATTCTTTGATTCCTCATTTTTAAATCTTTATTGAAATTGAAACAGGACTGGAAACCAGGAACGATGATTTATCCGCTGCCGGCTGTACTAGTCAGCTGTGGAAAAGAAGAAAGTGAATATAACATTATCACTGTGGCATGGACGGGTACGATTTGCACAAACCCGCCCATGTGCTATATATCCGTACGACCGGAACGACATTCTTATGAGATTATCAAACGGAATATGGAATTCGTTATCAACCTGACAACCAAAGACATGGCTTTTGCCACCGACTGGTGCGGGGTTCGTTCGGGACGCGATTATCATAAATTCGAAGAGATGAAACTCACTCCGGGACGGTGTACTGTGGTCAATGCACCGCTCATCGAGGAGTCTCCCCTTTGCATCGAATGCCGCGTGAAGGAAATTGTCTCTCTCGGTTCGCATGATATGTTCATAGCAGATGTGGTGAATGTACGCGCCGACGACCGGAACCTGAATCCCGAAACCGGCAAACTCGAACTGGCGGAAGCCAATCCGTTGGTATACGTACATGGCGGGTATTATGAGTTGGGAGAGAAAATCGGTAAGTTCGGATGGAGTGTAGAAAAGAAAAAGACATAAACTAAGGACGATATAGCCATGAATATGCTGCGCAAAATCTTTCTTTTCGGTTCGTTATCTGTAGCCAGCATGGCTTTCGGGCAGAACTTTAACACAGATAGAGTAGACCGCCCCAATACGAAGAAAATAAATTTCGGTATCAAGGCGGGATTCAACTCGTCCATGTTCATGGTATCTGAATTGAAGATTAAGGATGTGACGATTGACGAGGTGCAGAATAACTATAAAATCGGTTATTTCGGAGCCCTTTTTATGCGCATCAATATGAAGAAGCACTTCATTCAGCCGGAAGTATCGTACAATGTGACCAAATGCGAGATTACTTTTGACAAGCTGGGCTCGCAGCATCCCGACATCGAGCCGGATTATGCCTCGGTGCAGTCCGTACTGCATAGTATCGACTTCCCTATCTTGTACGGGTATAATGTGGTGAAGAAAGGGCCATATGGGATGTCTATCTTCGCAGGGCCGAAACTCCGCTATTTATGGGGGAAGCAGAACGAAATCACTTTCAAGAACTTCGACCAGAAAGGTATTCATGAGAAATTGTATCCATTTAATATCAGTGCGGTGATTGGCATCGGCGTCAATATTTCCCGTATCTTCTTCGATTTCCGCTATGAACAAGGAGTGGGAAATATTTCCAAGTCCATCGTGTATGACAATATCAATTCCGACGGTAGTACGGGAGTCAGCCATATCACTTTCCGCCGTCGCGACAGCGCGTTAAGTTTTTCGTTGGGATTCTTCCTTTAGAAATAAAATATCATTAAATCCCGCTTTTCGCTAACATTTTTCTTGCACTTCCTTCATTCTTTATTTATTTTCATTAACTTTGTACGCTTGAAACAGGTATCTCGAATTAGAAATTTAATCTTACTTATAAAAGAATGAAAAGAGACGACATCATTTTCGACATCATCGAAAAAGAGCATCAACGTCAGTTGAAAGGAATCGAGCTGATTGCATCAGAAAACTTTGTGAGTGACCAGGTAATGCAAGCAATGGGGTCTTGCCTGACAAACAAGTACGCAGAAGGTTATCCTGGCAAACGATACTACGGAGGTTGCGAAGTAGTAGACCAAAGCGAACAAATCGCTATCGAACGCCTGAAAGAAATTTTCGGCGCTGAATGGGCAAACGTACAGCCACACTCGGGAGCACAAGCTAATGCTGCTGTTTTCCTTGCTGTTCTGAATCCGGGTGACAAATTTATGGGATTAAATCTGGCACACGGCGGACACCTGTCTCACGGTTCATTGGTGAACACTTCGGGCATCATCTATACTCCTTGCGAATATAATCTGAATCAGGAAACAGGACGCGTTGATTACGACCAGATGGAAGAAGTCGCTCTTCGTGAGAAACCAAAATTGATTATCGGTGGCGGTTCTGCATACTCTCGTGAATGGGATTACAAACGTATGCGTGAAATCGCTGACAAAGTAGGCGCTATCCTGATGATTGACATGGCTCACCCTGCCGGCCTGATTGCTGCCGGAGTACTTGAAAACCCGGTAAAATATGCACATATCGTCACTTCTACTACACATAAAACACTTCGCGGACCTCGTGGCGGTGTCATCATGATGGGTAAGGACTTCCCCAATCCGTGGGGTAAGAAAACTCCGAAAGGTGAGATCAAGATGATGTCTCAATTACTGGATTCTGCCGTTTTCCCGGGTATCCAAGGCGGACCGTTGGAACATGTAATTGCCGCTAAAGCAGTTGCTTTCGGCGAAATCCTGCAACCTGAATTTAAAAAATATGCTAAACAAGTACAGAAAAATGCTGCCGTACTTGCACAGGCTTTGATCGACCGTGGATTTACCATCGTTTCCGGCGGTACAGACAACCACTCCATGCTGGTAGACCTGCGTAGCAAATATCCTGATTTGACAGGTAAGGTAGCGGAAAAAGCATTGGTTTCTGCTGATATTACCGTTAACAAGAATATGGTTCCGTTTGACAGCCGTTCGGCTTTCCAGACTTCCGGTATCCGTCTGGGTACTCCTGCCATCACGACTCGTGGAGCTAAGGAAGACTTGATGCTCGAAATCGCTGAAATGATTGAGACTGTATTGTCTAACGTAGAAAATGAGGAAGTTATTGCACAGGTACGTGCACGCGTCAATGAGACAATGAAAAAATATCCTCTTTTTGCTTACTAAAACACAATTTTAAAGCTACTAATTGTAAACTGTTATTAGCCTAATTCCCATTTAAGGTCTGCTCTTTTACGAAAGGAGCAGGCCTTTTTTTTATTTATTAACGTTCCCGTTCGAACCATCTGTCCGGTATTTCGTTTTTCTTACTATAAAAGAAATATATGATGCCATATATCACCCACACAAGTACGAATTCAACCGTACAGTGTGCAAGAAGAGAAAACAGAAGCGCACTGGACTCTATATACAGTCATCCCCGTCTTTCCACATTCATTTTATAGGGAAAGACGGGGATTTATTTTTACCAGCGTAGCGCCAGGACAAATGTTCTTTAAGCGTATACTTAAGTATAATCAGCTCAATCCTTCTATTTCTCCATCCACAATATCGATATGCAATGCTTGCGGTTCTTTAGGCAATCCCGGCATACGAAGAATTTCTCCGGCAATGGCTACAATCATTTCAGCTCCGTTATTGATTACAATATCTTTAATATGGAACTCGAAGTTGTTCACTGCGCCATAAATCTTAGGATCGGCAGAGAATGAATACTGTGTCTTAGCAATACAAACCGGGTAATGAGTGATGCCCATTTTCTCGATCTGTTTGATACGGTTGCGTGCAATACTGCTGTAAGTAATTACACTGGCTCCGTAAAGATTAGTAGCCACCTTTTCAATCTTCTGCTGTATATTATCTTCTTCCTTATATGTATAACGCAAAGGTTCGGACGGTTGATTTTCGATTGTATCTACTACCAGACGGGCCATGTCTACTGCCCCCTCTCCTCCTTCAGTGAACGCATTGTTGATGGTAAAACCGACTCCCAACTGTTCGCAATGTTCACGCAGTAATTCCATTTCTTCATCGGTGTCGGACGCAAACTTATTGAAAGCTACGATAACCGTCTGACCGAATGAACGAAGATTACGAACGTGCTTGTCGAGGTTGCGCAATCCTTCTTTTAATCCTTCCATATTTGGTTCTTTGATACGGTCGAGACTGACACCTCCGTGCATCTTCAATCCTTGTGCCGTAGCGACAATCACAGTGAGACGCGGTTGGAGCCCACTCTTGCGACATTTGATATTGTAGAACTTCTCTGCACCAAGATCGGCACCGAATCCGGCTTCTGTAATTACATAATCGCCGAAAGACATTGCCAATTTAGTGGCCAGAATAGAGTTACAACCATGTGCGATATTAGCAAACGGACCGCCATGCACAAAAGCTGCAGTTCCTTCGGTAGTCTGCACCAGATTAGGATGGATGGCATCTTTCAGCAACACAGTGATAGCTCCTGCCACTCCCAGATCTTTTACGGTAAAAGGCTGGTCGTCATAAGTGAAGCCCAACAGGATGTTTTCAATACGGCGACGGAGGTCGTTCACGTCTTTAGAAAGGCAGAGGATAGCCATAATCTCCGAAGCAGGAGTTATATCGAAACCGGACTCTTGGGTAATCCCGTTGGATTTAGGTCCGAGACCGACAACGATACTACGCAACGAACGGTCATTCACATCAAGCACTCTCCGCCAAAGGATTTCTTTCAATCCGAAACCTTTTGCCTGGTTCTGATAGAGATAATTGTCAAGCAAGGCAGAAATCATGTTATGGGCAGAGGTGATGGCATGAAAATCCCCTGTGAAGTGGAGGTTAATCTTGTCCATCGGAAGCACTTGCGCATATCCGCCACCGGCCGCTCCTCCCTTCATACCGAAACAAGGACCGAGAGACGGTTCGCGAAGCGCAACAATCGCCTTCTTTCCTATTTTATTCAATCCCAAAGCAAGACCGATAGATACGGTAGTTTTGCCGATACCCGCTTTGGTTGCCGTAATGGCAGTGACCAGGATGAGATTACTTTTCTTTACTTTCTCTTCATCAATCAGTTGTTCGGGAATCTTTGCGATGTAGCGACCATAATTTTCCACTTCCTCGCGAGGGATTCCGACGCTTTCGGCAACCTGCTTTATTTTCTTCAGCTCAATGCCACGAGCTATTTCTATGTCTGATTTCATACAGAATATGGTTAGTTTTATTTTGAAGTTGCAAAAGTAACAAATCTGCGTCGAGTAACAAACTCTTTCCGCACAATAACTGTTGGATTTCGGTTGGGCAGGATCAGAATAAGGAAGTTTTCTTCAAGAACGGTAACCAGCGTACTTCTTGTAAGAGTATTGGTGGGACAACTGAATATTACCGTAGACGGCCCGATGAAAGCCGTATTTTTTCTGCTCTTTTTATTTGCCGTAGGCTATAAGGTAGGCCCGCAATTCTTTCGCGGGCTGAAAAAAGATGGGTTACCACAAGTGGGATTCGCCGTGCTGATGTGTATTGTCAGCCTGATAGCCCCGTGGATACTGGCCAAAATCATGGGGTAGCATGTGGGGGAAGCTGCCGGATTACTGGCGGGTTCACAGACTATTTCAGCCGTTATCGGTGTGGCAAGCGACACAATCAATCAGTTGGGTATCAGCGAAGCGCAGAAGGCTACGTATATCAATGCCATTCCGGTGGCTTACGCCGTGACTTATATTTTCGGTACGGCAGGCTCGGCATGGCTCTTGGCTTCCCTAGGCCCGAAGATGCTGGGTGGACTGGACAAGGTAAAGGCGGATTGCAAAGCATTGGAAGCACAAATGGGGACTTCGGAAGTAGATGAACCGGGATTCTCTCCTGCCCTTCGTCCCGTGGTGGAACGGGTTCGCCAGCAGGGAGTTGTAAAGGAAGTCAGTCTTGACATGATTCTCCAACCGGGCGATGAAGTAGTATTGAGCGGACGACGAGAGTTCGTTATCGGTGAAGAAGATTGGATCGGGCCGGAAGTGGTGGATGCACAGTTACTCGATTTTCCGGCGGAGACGTTGCCGGTCATGGTTACTCACCGGACTTTCGCGGGAGAAAAGATTGCGACGATCCGGGCACAGAAATTCATGCATGGTGTCAGCATCCGCAGCATCAAGCGTGCAGGTATCAATGTTCCTGTACTTGCGCAGACGGTGGTGGTTTCGCCGGCCCGAAATGGAGTGTCCGCGTATCGCTTGCCAATCTGAATGAAAACGATTATGTTAGAATCGGGCAGAGCATCAAGCGGGTACTGGAAGAGTATGCCGAAACTTGGAAAGCATCCGTATCATAAGTTTATTTAAAACGGGAAGTATCAATTTCTTCCCGTTTTTTCTCTTTATATCCGCCGAATTTATAGTTGAAAGAAATGCCGAACTCACGTGTTGTTCTCATATAATGGTTCTTCACGTTCTGATTGCCGAAACGGATGCGTGTGGAAATGGTAGAGGTATTGAATATGTCATCGCATTTCAGTGTGAGTTGCGCCTTGCCCTTGGCGAAAGTATAACGCAGTGCTGTATTCAGGTTTCCCGAACGGGGAAGGTCGAATGTTCCCTGTATCATTTTGTTTTGATAAAAGCCGGTCAGGGTCAGCTTCAAATCCGGTTTGGTGGAGAGGGTGAAGGTATTGTTCATGGTCAGCACAAATGTATAGAGTTTGCGGTCGAACGAAATATCCCAAAAATCGCTGTCCTTTTGGTGGTAACGAAGTCCGACTGCCGTCAGGCGGGAATCCAGCCAATTCTTTATTTTAAACGGAACGGCCATCATAATTCCTGCCTGTTCTGAAAAGTCGAAGTTGAAAAATTTATAGATTTCTACCAGGCGGTCGGGAGATTGGTAAAGGGTCTGCATCTCATTATTTTTCGTATAGTTGCAATAGGCGGAAAAGACGTATTTGCCTTTTAAGATATAGCTAAGTGTCGTTTCATAATTCGCGGCGGGTTTGAGCAGGGGATTGCCCTGGATTTCGGAATAAGCGCCCATATAAGAGGTGGCATTCTGTACGCTCCAATATTCGGGGTATTCCTTATCGCTGCTTAATGAGAGTTGCAGCATGTGTCCGGCGGCGGGAGTATAAGTAAGGTTGGCAACCGGGTAGAAGCTCCATTCATTCCAAATGTCCGTATGATATTGTTCGGCCGCTAAAGAGATATCCGCCGAGAATTTCTGCCCGAAGTTTTTGCTTAGGCCGGCGTAGAAGTTGAGGGTTTGTTCACGGCGGCGGGACTGCATGTTATTGTCAGGCAGCAGGGTTTCAGTTCCGGGTTCGTAGTATCTTTGGAAGCTATGGTCTAAGGCGGTCGTGTATGCCATACCATAGTTCAACCCCCAGTCCTTGCCCAAGGTATGTTCTTGTCCGGCATAGAAACGCCATTGGTTGATTCGCTGGTTATCCCGGCTTAGGAAGTTCATGGTTTCATTTCCCAGCGTACTGTATAGAAGTTGACTGCCGGGAGAACGGTAATAGGTAAATTCCACGCCGGCTTTCAGGCCGAACGGGGTTTGATAGTCGAGTTTCGTGTTATGGAGCTGATTGTCCGCGTGCGAGTTTGTCAATGAGTTTTGTGCACCGGTCACTGTGGCATTATGTTTGGAGTCTGTAAAGGCTGTTGTATATACAAGGCTGAGCAGATGTTGGTCTGTAAAGGCATAATCCATTCCGAGACGTATCTGATGGCTGTTGTTACGGGAGATTGTGTTTTCATACATATCCATCTGATGTGTTGAACCGTCGGCAAGCGTGTGAAGCGCTTCTTTGTCCGTCTCTCTCCGGTCGCGGTCGTAAGAGTAAGAGTAAAGAAGGTCAGCAGAGAATTTACGGCCGGAATAAAGAAGGCTTCCACGCTCTGCCAAGGATTCGAAATGGTTTTGATTAAAAGCGGTATAGAGTTCTCCCTGAAGGGAAGGTTCGTGTCCTGTGCCTGAAGCCAGTACCAGGTTTATCATAGCACCCCGGACTTGGTAACGTGCCGGAGCGGAGTACATCACTTCCGCCTTTTCGATCCGACTGACGGGGATTGATTTCAATAATGCGTTTAATTGTCCGGTAGACAGGGTGGTCACTTTTCCATTGATAACGACGGTTACTTCCTGACCGCCCAGCATCAGTCCTTCCCCCAAGTCCATGACTCCCGGAAGGTTTTTCACGGCGTCATAAGCATTGTCTACGGGCAGGTTGCCTAGCAGTCTCGGAAGGTCATAGACCAGTTTTCCCTGTTCCGCCTTAACGATGGGGCGTTCGCCAGTTATCATTACCTCGGGCAGTTCTTTGAATATGCTGTCGATGTAAGCTATATTTTTCACGCTATCCGCAGGGGCTTGCATTTGCTGTTCCTGCTGTGCCGCTACCGGCATCCATGCGCAGACGCAAAGCGGAAGTAGTAAACTGATTCGTTTCATTTCGTATTTCATTAATTTTGGTACTCTGCAAAATACGGCAGAAAAAGCGAGACTTTGCGTTATCGCCCGCTTATCTAGTGTTATTTAGTCTTATCAAAGAGAAGGGATATAATTGTTTCCTCTTATCTTTGCGGGTATGAAATTACCATTGAAACATATCGTTATTCTAGTCATTTGCTCGTTAGCGGGTATCTTTGTCTATCAGGCTTATTGGTTGACAGGGCTTTACCGGACTATGAAGCAGGATATGGAAAATACCATCAGGGATGCCATGCGTACGAGTGACTTCAACGAGATAGTGCTCCGGGTGAATGAACTTCAGAAGGATAATGTGGAGCATGGCTCGGTGACGGTGTCTGCCGGATATGGCGCGGACGGTAATTCATTAGTGACAAGTCAGACGATTTCTTATACGGACAGTACTTATAAGGATACGCTACATTCACGGACGGAGACAATAGCCGACACGGTAAGGACGGATACAGGAAGTGACGAAGCACGGGCAGTTGCGTCCAGTGAAAGCGGACTGGACGTTTTATTGAAGAAGCAGGATTCTTTGAAGGAACTGCTGCTTAGTATTCAGCAAGGTATCCATGCGGGAGTAGATACGTATATCGACATTAACCTGCAACGATATGACAGTCTGCTCAACAATGTGCTGAAGGAACATGAACTTGAAATTCCGCATCATACTTTATTGATTCATACCGGAAGGAATGCGGATTCCACCGTTATGTATATTGATACTGTCGGTATGGCGGGAGATAGCAGTTACATCCCTACTCCACGGGCGGTTCGTTACGATTACGACTTTAACATGAGTCGCAGTCAGCGTTACCAGCTTGTCTTTGAACCTGTCGATTCACTGGTATGGAAACATATGACGGGAATTCTGACTACTTCTTTCATTATTCTACTTATTTTAGGATTCTCCTTTTGGTTTCTTATCCGGACGCTACTCCGGCAAAAGACATTGGAAGAAATAAAAAGTGATTTTACCAATAATATCACGCATGAACTGAAAACGCCGATTGCGGTGGCTTACGCGGCGAATGATGCGTTACTCAATTTTAATCAGGCGGAAGAAAAGACGAAACGGGATCAATATCTGCGTATCTGCCAGGAACAGTTGCAACGTTTGAGTAGTTTGGTAGAACAGATTTTATCTATGAGTATGGAACGCCGCAAGACTTTCCGCCTGCATCCCGAAGAGGTCAATCTGAAAGAGTTGATCGTTTCATTGGTGGAACAGCACCAACTGAAGGCGGACAAGCCGGCGCAGATAACTTTGGAGATTGAACCAAAGACACTGACTATCGTAGTAGACCGGACACATTTCAGTAATATTATCAGTAACCTGATAGACAATGCCGTGAAGTATTCGAAAGAGAGAGCCGATATTACCATTCGTTGCCGGCAGACGGAGCAGACGGTTACAATCAGTATCGCCGACCGGGGAATCGGGATTCCTTTGGATAAACAGAAGCATATATTCGATAAGTTTTACCGGGTTCCGACAGGCAATCTTCACAATGCTAAAGGGTATGGACTGGGACTTTTCTATGTGAAAAGCATGGTGGAGAAACACGGCGGAACGATTACCGTAAAAAGCGAACCGGGAAAAGGAAGTATATTTACCATCACTCTATAAAATACACTTGAACTCTATAAAACACTTGGATCATGAGCAAAAACGAAATAACAGTACTGCTGGTAGAAGACGAGCTGACTCTCGCCATGATTATCAAAGATACGCTTGAAGATAGTGGATTCATTATCCATACAGCCGCCGATGGAGAGGAAGGGCTACGCCTTTTCTTCGAACTCCGGCCGGATGTATTGGTGGCAGATGTTATGATGCCCAAAATGGATGGTTTCGAAATGGTGCGTAGAATTCGTCAGACGGACAAGCAGACCCCTGTCCTGTTCCTGACTGCCCGTTCGGGCATCAATGATGTGGTGGAAGGCTTTGAGCTCGGTGCCAATGATTATCTGAAGAAGCCTTTCAGCATGCAGGAGTTGATTATCCGTATCAAGGCGCTTATGGGGAAAGCATTCCTTTTCTCTGAAAATAAAACTTCCAACCGTTTCGAGATTGGGAGTTATCTGTTCGATCCCATAGCACAGACATTGCTGCATGCCGGAGTGAAACAGGAACTCTCTCATCGTGAATCGGAGATTTTGAAACGGTTGTGTGAGAATCGTAACCAGGTAGTTAACACGCAGGATGTATTGCTCGAATTTTGGGGAGATGACAGCTTCTTCAATTCCCGGAGCCTGCATGTGTTTATCACGAAATTACGTCATAAGCTCTCGTCAGACGAACAGATTCGTATCGTAAATGTACGGGGAATCGGATATAAATTGATTGCTACTTAAACTGGCATCTAAATAATGTCAGCATGTTTTAAGGAGTTTTTCTCTAAGAAAATATAACGAAGGTGGGTAGTCAGGCTGAAAATTTCTATCTTTGTCGTAAATCAACCTTTACGAAGATGAAAAAACTGATTCTATTTCTTCTTTCGCTGGCATTATCAGTCGGTTTTGCATCCGCACAGTCGGAAATTCCTTCCGATAGTATTCGTCGTGCCCCGTCAGCCAATGTAAAAGAGTTCGGCGGTTTCTTACTGGATATGGGATTGATGAATGTCACTGCTCCCCAACTGCCTAAGTTTGATTTGAGTATGCCTGATTTGAGTAAAGACTACAATCAGATATTCCATTTCAATACGAATGCTACCTATACGCAGGGATTTACGAATGCTTTTTCTTCCTCTTCTTTTTCCGGTTTCGGATATAGATATGGTTGGGGATTGTCTTCTTCTCCGCAATTTATGCAGATGGGCTCTTTCAAACTGAAAAATGGAATGAGAATCAATACGTATGGAGATTATGATAAAGACGGTTGGAGAATACCCAACCGGAGCGCTATGCCTTGGGAAAAAAATAATTTCCGGGGTGCATTCGAGCTAAAATCCGCCAATGGTAATTTCGGCATACGGATTGAAGTGCAGCAGGGGCGCAATGTCCCCTACTAAAACCCAAAAGGAATCGACAATCCTAAGGGAATCGGTTACTGGAAAAAATTAACGGGAGTCCCTTAGAAAAGCTTCGTCCGCAGCCCTCATCGAACCGGCTATACGGTCACACCATGAATCAAATTCCGGGTCGGGTGTTTGAGATTCAGGATGGGTAAGCATATAGTGTACAGATTGTCTCAGACCGTCCGCCATGGAAATATGGCAAATAAAATCAGGCACGAGACGTTTTATCTTCGAATTATCAAAGACAACGGTAGCTGCTTTGTCTCCCAGCAGTTCACCTCTGAAATCATAATTTTCTCCATGACTGGCAAGGAAATCGGAAGGAACGTGTAATGCGTTCAAAGGTTTTCCTAAAACATCGGCAATCGTTTGGTAAATCTGATTCCAGGTCATGCTTTCATCGGTAGTGATATGAAAGGCATTCCCTATGGCATGGGGATTTAACATCAGTCCTACATATCCTTCGGCAAAGTCCTTGGAGTGTGTCAATGTCCACAGAGATGTCCCGTCACCGGGGATAATCACAGGTTTTCCGTCGAGAATACGTTTTAAAATCTGCCAGTTGCCTTTGTTTCCATGTACGCTGACAGGCGGTTTCGTGCCATTATAGGTGTGACTGGGGCGGACAATGGTTACCGGGAATCTATCCGACCGATAAGCTGCCATCAGTACTTCTTCCGCTTCTATCTTATTTCGCGAATATTGCCAATAAGGATTTGACAAAGGGGTGCTCTCTGTTATGCGGTAATCAGCCAATGGTTTCTGATAGGCGGAAGCACTGCTGATAAAGATATATTGCCTGGTCTTATTATGAAACAGACGAATGTCACGCTTCACATCTTCTGCCGTATAGGCTATGAATTGGGCAACTACGTCGTAACTTTCATTTGCGATGGCTTTTGCCACAGCGTCTTCATCGTTTATATCTGCAAGGATGCCGCGGATTCCTTCCGGCATCTTTTTCGAACCGCGGTTGAGAAGGGTAATCTCCCACCCTCTTTGTTGTGCCAATGCAACGACATCGGTACTGATTGTACCTGTTCCACCAATGAATAATACTTTCATAAAAATAGGTCTTTAAATTCTGTGGAACAAATATATCAATTCTATGGTTCATTTCCGCCAATCGTTGGTATTAATTTGCTGTAGTATACAAATTACAGATTCTTGTACCCTTATTACTGATTTGAATATCAGAATGAGAAAGATATATCGAAATGTTTTATCTTTGTGGCAGAAGATAAATAACAAGGCACTATGGATGAAATAACTAAAATTGAGACTATTGACCAATACGACCAACTGTTTGGTCTGGAAACGTTGCACCCGTTAGTTAATGTGGTTGAATTCGCAAAGTCCACAAGGACGGTCGAATACATCCGCATGAATATCGGGTTCTATTGTTTATTTCTAAAGGAAGCGAACTGCGGTGACCTCAGATATGGCCGCAAGTATTACGATTATCAGGAAGGGACAGTGGTCTGCATGGCTCCCGGACAGGTCACCGGAGTGGACAAACGAAATACGACAACTCCACGGACAAATTCTATCGGCATTTTATTCCATCCTGATTTAATCCGGGGAACGTCATTGGGGCAGACGATTAAAAACTATACTTTTTCTCTTATGAGGTGAACGAAGCACTTCATCTCTCCGACCAGGAAAAAGAAATCGTAACCGATTGTATCCATAAGATAAAACTGGAACTGGAGCATCCTATCGACAAGCATAGCAAGCAGCTTATCGTCCGTAACATCGAGTTATTGCTTGATTACTGTATGCGTTTCTACGAACGCCAGTTTATTACACGCAACGAAGTGAATAAACAGATTATCGAACGGTTCGATAAAATCCTCGATAGTCATTTTGAAACGAAGCCTGCCCAGACTTTCGATATGCTTTCGAATGAGACATATGCCGGACTCCTTCATTTATCTTCTGAATATTTCAATGATTTATTGAAATATGAAACAGGGAAATCATTTAAAGAGTATGTCCAGTTCAAACGCTTCGAGAAAGCGAAAGAGTGGCTGACAAATACCGATAAGCCACTTAGTCAGATAACACAGGAGCTTGGGTTTCAGAATCCGCAATATTTCAGCAGGCTATTCAAGAAAATTACCGGGTGTTCACCGAATGATTTTAGGATGCCTAATTTAAAAAAGTGTTTAATAAGAATAGAATTGGAAGTTCAAATTCTTAATCTATGTTATGAAACATACTTTTTTTCTTGGATTATTTGCAGATATCACAAAAGTACGTACCTTTGCAATGTGTTTTTCATAGTATTAGATTTAAGGTTAACAAAGGTTGGAGCAAGGCGTTGCTCCTTTTTTTATGTCCATACTCAAACTGCTTAAAAAGAAACAATGAAAAGAATACTGATTATCGGCGCTAACGGATTTACCGGACGCCAACTATTGAATGATTTGTTGGCTCATAAACAATATAACGTCACCGGATGCTCCCTGCACCCGGATATTCTTCCAACTCCGGACAAGGCCGGAAGCTATCATTTCATTGAAACTGATATACGGGACGCGGCGGCTGTGAAAGACCTTTTCAAAAGAGTTCATCCCGATGTAGTCGTCAACTGTTCCGCTCTGTCCGTCCCCGATTATTGCGAGACGCACCACGAAGAAGCTTATCTTACCAATGTTACGGCAGTAGAGCAACTGGCACATCTCTGTGAGGAATACAAAAGCCGTTTCATCCATCTATCCACCGATTTCGTCTTTGACGGAAAGATGGATGAGCATACCGGACAATTATATACAGAAGAAGACGTTCCCGCTCCCGTGAATTATTACGGATTTACCAAATGGAAAGGCGAAGAAAAGGTTGCCGGGATTTGCAGCAACTACGCAATAGTTCGGGTGGAAATTGTTTATGGCAAAGCATTGGCAGGTCAGCATGGAAATATCGTCCAATTAGTGATGAACCGTTTGAAAGCCGGACAAGAGATTCGCGTTGTATCCAATCAATGGCGAACCCCGACTTATGTCGGAGACGTATCGAACGGAATACAACTCCTGATAGAAAATACGACCAACGGAATATTTCATATCTGTGGGGATGAATGTATGACCATCGCCGAGATTGCTTACCAGGTAGCAGACTGTCTGAATCTCGACCGTTCGCTTATCCATCCTGCCACTACGGAAGAGATGAAAGAAGCCACTCCCCGTCCCCGTTTCAGCGGAATGAGTATTGAAAAAGCTAAAACGATGCTTGGATACGAACCACGAAAGCTAAAAAAGATCCTTTCAGATTGGGAGATTCTATAAGGGAAAGGACACATTACCAACTTATTACAACAGTATTTTCCAGCTTCAACCTTTCAAGAATCTATCTTTATTGCATATTTATTTTGAAAATATGCAATAAAGCCATATCTTTGCACCAAAATCTAAAAAGGTCAGTGATGAATCAAATATTACAATTACATAACGCTTCTCCGACTCTTGCAGGGATATTCTCTTTCTGCAACTCTAGTTGCGTGCATGTGCATTGGTTCAGCGGATTCATCTAAATTCACCCATCTTTTTTTTAAAGGAACTGCCTATCGACTTATTTTGTTACTCATAAGCAGTATTCCTACTTGATTTTCAATAAGATGTATCATCTTTTTTGAAAATGTGCAGTGTGTAATCCAATCATTCGTTTAACCTAACCAAAAATATATACAATATGTTCTCTATTATATCTACTATGTTCTTAGGAATCGGCATCGGTTATGTATTGCGTAACTGGAGTATTTTGCAAAAGACAGAAAAGACAATTTCTCTTACAATATTCTTGTTACTCTTTATTCTCGGTGTGTCTATCGGCTCTAATAGCCTGATTGTGAACAATCTCGGAAAGTTCGGATGGCAAGCTGTCATTCTTGCTTCATCCGGTGTATTGGGAAGCCTGATTGCTGCCCGCTTGGTACTACAACTATTTTTCAAGCAAGGAGGTAAACAATGAAAGGAAGTCTGATTGTTATATTATTCTTTTGCATAGGCTGTGTCATGGGACTTTTCAATAAGTTCGAATTCGATACACATACCGTTTCTATGTATATACTCTACGCATTGATGCTGCAGGTGGGAATCAGTATTGGTTCTAACAAGAGTCTGAAAGCTATTGTTTCACATCTGCATCCCAAAATGTTATTGATTCCTTTGGGGACAATTATCGGCACACTGTTATTCTCGGCCCTGGCAAGCCTGTTCCTGCGTCAATGGAGTGTATTCGACTGTATGGCAGTGGGAAGCGGATTTGCATATTACTCGCTTTCTTCTATCCTCATCACCCAATTCAAGGAACCATCTATCGGCCTTCAACTGGCTACGGAACTGGGAACTATCGCCCTGCTGACCAATATCTTCCGTGAAATGATGGCTCTACTGGGCACTCCGGTTATCAAGAAATATTTTGGGAAGCTAGCCCCTATCTCAGTAGCCGGAGTCAATTCAATGGATGTATTGTTACCGTCTATCAGCAGATATTCGGGAAAGGAAATGATTCCCATTGCCATCCTGCACGGTATCCTGATTGATATCAGCGTTCCGGTTTTCGTCTCTTTTTTCTGTAATCTCTAAGACGGACGAACTAATCCAGAAGCAACGAGGGCAAACTTAATATCAGCATAGGAGACATCGTCTCCTAATGCTGCTTTAATAGCAAACATCCCCATATATTCATGTTCTTCCAAATACTTCCGTATCTTCGCCAGATTTTCAGCTTTCACCACCTGTTCCACCTTAATCTTACCCGAACGAACATACTGTTCCAAATGTCCTGCAATCGTCCCAGTCACCAAATCACGCGCTTTAGCAATTTCCTCTATGCTCATCCCTTGACAGAACATTTCATAGCTAACAATTTTTGTATCTTTCTTCAGCTCTTTTTTCTCTTCCTTTTTCTTATCTTTCTTATGCTCCTTCGCTGAAATAAATATCTCCTTGACTTCCGGCCGTTCCACTTGATTTTCTTTCATATACTTACGAACAATCCCCAGAATTTCAAGCCCATATTTCTCCACTCCTTTCGCCCCGAAATACGGTATGGCTTCCAAAGCCGCCGGAGTGTCCGGCAACAGATTGACAATTCCCATCAATGCTTTCTGCTGCATAATGACATAAGCAGGCACATTGGCTTCACGCGTCTTTTCTGTTCTCCATTCCGCCAAAGCACGATAAAGCTCCGGATGCAGAATATCCGTAGGAACATCTACTTTCACTTTCCCGGAACGACTGCTTGCCGCACGTTCTTTCCGTTCTCTTTTCTCTCCCGGAACTCTGGAAGACGAGGCAGAAGTTGAAGAATCTTCTTCGAGACTTAACATAACTTTCGCTTTCTGCTTCAGATAATCCGAAACGGTGAAAGTTGACGTACATACGGTGTCCAATAAAGATTCTTTAATGCACAACGCATCATCCAGTGTTTGCAGACGTTCATTCAATTGTTTCCTTAATTCCCTATTGTCAAGAGGCATATTGGTCTTATCGAACAAGGCACGAACCGGTTCCAACTCTTTACGAAAATATCCGGCACCGGAACGGATACGTTCCTGCAACTCCTGATTTCCGGCATAATCTTCACTTTCATTTATCAACCGGGTATATTGGTTGCGAAAACGACGGGCAACTTCCACAATCCTTTCCTTCATGTGGGGTTCCAAAGCCTTGTATTCGGCAAGCTGCTTCGGAAAGAGCCTGTAAAGGTTTTCATCCATCATGCGGAGCAGCCGCTTATAAGCCTGCTCAATAGAATAGAAGTTAAACAAATCACTTAACAAGTCAAAGAAATAGGCCTTCTGCATATCATTCAACTGTTTGTTTCCCGGCTTATTCCGCTCCACTGCTTTTGTGAAGTTATCGACCACACTGTCGCTAATGATAGCCTCCCGGCGCAAAGGAGATTCCAGCACCATTCCGTCCAAAGTCTTGCATCGGCTCAAAGCTACATACGTCTGTCCATGCGCAAAGGAATTACGCGCATCAATAATGGCACGTTCAAACGTCAATCCCTGACTTTTATGAATCGTAATAGCCCAAGCCAGCCGAATAGGATACTGTCGAAATACTCCCGCTATTTCTTCTGTAATTTCTTTCGTCTCCTCGTTCAATACGTATTTATAATTCCCCCATTCTTCCTGCAACAGTTGAAACTCATGTTCGCTATCCTTTCCACGTACAAACATACCCGTTTCGTTGACAGTCACCACTTCTCCAATCATACCGTTATAATACCGTTTTTCCGAAGAAACATCATTCTTGAGGAACATGATTTGCGCCCCCTCCTTAATAGTGAGAACCTCATCCGCAGGATAGGAATATTCGGGGAAATCATCCTTCACTTCAGCACGGAAACTGTAAGCCTTCCCGGGCAAAGAAGCCAGCTCACGGTCATTGATCCGCTGTGCCTGATTATTATGTGTCGTCAGACGGATATAACCTTCTTCTTTTGGGGGTTGAAAATCTCGCTGATACCGTTTGTTCAACTCATTCAAGACTTCATCATCCGCTTTATTCTCCCGTATCTTATTCAACAGGGAAAGAAAAAAAGTATCACTCTGACGATATACCTTTTCCAGTTCAATCGTCATATAAGTAGTTTCCCTCAGCGCACGGCTGGCAAAGAAATAGGGTGTTTCATAATAATGCCGCAACATCTCCCACTCGCTGTCTTTCACAACGGGCGCCAACTGCTGCAAATCCCCAATCATCAACAACTGTACCCCGCCGAATGGTTTCTCACGGTCACGATAACGCCGCAAAGTCGCATCCACCGCATCCAGCAAATCCGCACGTACCATACTGATTTCATCAATCACAAGCAAATCCATGCTCCGAATGATGTTACGTTTCTCTTTATTAATACGGTAGTGTATCTGTGCCGAGTTAAGAGTGGTATCGGGCACGAACGGCGCAAAAGACAACTGAAAGAAGGAATGGATTGTTACTCCGCCCGCATTGATAGCCGCAATACCCGTAGGCGCCAAAACAACCATGCGTTTAGGACTTTGTTCTCTCAATCGTCTTAAAAATGTAGTTTTTCCAGTTCCGGCTTTACCGGTAAGAAATAGATGTGTGCCTGTATTTTCTATGAACTGCCAAGCGAGTTGCAGTTCAGGGTTATTTTCCATGTGCTTCAAATTTTCAACAAAGGTAGCTAATATTCTTTTTCTTTCGTCTTGATACGAAAGAAAAAGAACATCATTTCATGGAACCGCCTACGATATCCAGCAACTCATTGGTAATCGCCTGCTGCCGACTCTTGTTATACTGCTTCGTCAAATCTTGAATCAGCTCGTTTGCATTGTCCGTAGCTACCTGCATAGCTAACGTACGCGCGGCATGTTCCGAAGTATTTGAGTCAACGGCAGCAGTAAACAGTTTTTGGCTCAATACCGTTGGAATCAAGTTGGCTATCAGTTCTTCGGCATTGGGTTCGATGATATAATCGTTTGCTATTTCATGCCCTTCCACTTCCTCTTTGTTCGGTTCTTCCTCTTCATTTATGACATGGGTCAGGTCGATGGGGAGATACGTTTCACGGAGAAGAATCTGCAAGCCCATAGATTTAAAGTGATGATAGATAATCTCTACACGATCCACCTCACCGGATACATACATTTCCATCAGGTGGTGCGCCAATTCGGCGGCTTCCTGATAAGTCGGTTTGTCGGAGAGCGTGGGAGAAGTTTCCTGTGGTTGGAACCCCATGCGCTTCACGGCCTCATCCACTTTCTTGCCTACCGGGAAAATCAAGATGTTGTCCTGTCCCAGGGTACGGTATTCGCCAACCGTTTGCAATAACATTTTGATGACGTTGGCGTTGAAAGCACCACACAGAGAGGTGTTCGAGGAAAAAGCGACAATGGCAACACGCTTCACTTCGCGTTCCTTCACATAAGGAGACTCGACAGGAAGGTCAGCGCTTAGGAAATTAGTCAGAATCTTGTTCAACTTCCTCTGATAAGGAAGCATATTCTCAATGGCTCCTTGTGCCTTGTGTAATTTGGCAGAAGCCACCATCTTCATTGCTGAAGTGATTTTTCGGGTACTTTTTACCGAATTTATTCTGGTTTTTACTTCTTTCAGTGAAGCCATAACTTTTTAATTTAAGAATTAAAGATGAAAAATGAAGAATTGTCGTGCAGTGCGAATAAAGACTGCAACAATTCTTCATTCCCCATTCCTACAAATATTGTTTGGCAACCATAGCAGCAGTCTCTTCGATAGCTTTAGTCACGTTATCATCAATAACACCGGTTCTCAATACATCCAATACATCCTCTTGGTGGTTCAGTTGCAGAGATTCGATGAAGCTACGTTCAAAGTCCTGCACTTTATCCAAGGGAACATCATGAAGAAGACCGTGCGTACCGCAATAGAGAATAGCAATCTGCTGCTCTACAGACATCGGGCTGTATTGAGGCTGAATCAACAGTCGGGCATTCTTACGTCCCTTGTCAATGGTCAAAGCCGTAATCGAATCCATGTCACTACTGAACTTGGAGAAAGCTTCCAGTTCGCGATACTGCGCTTGGTCAATCTTCAGCGTTCCGGCAACCTTCTTCATCGCCTTAATCTGAGCGTTACCGCCTACACGTGATACGGATATACCGACATTAATAGCCGGACGGACACCTTGGTTGAACAAATCCGTTTCGAGGAATATCTGTCCGTCCGTGATGGAAATCACGTTCGTAGGGATATAAGCCGAAACGTCACCCGCTTGTGTTTCGATGATAGGCAGTGCGGTCAGAGAACCGCCACCTTTGACGATGTCTTTCAGACTGTCCGGCAGGTCATTCATTTCGCGTGCCACTTCTTCCTGACTGATAATCTTTGCCGCACGCTCCAACAAGCGAGAGTGCAGATAGAAAATATCACCCGGATATGCTTCACGTCCCGACGGACGACGAAGAATCAGGGAAACTTCACGATAAGCTACTGCCTGCTTGGAAAGGTCATCATAAACAACCAATGCATGGCGACCGGTATCACGGAAGTACTCACCAATAGCAGCCCCTGCAAACGGTGCATAATACTGCAATGCTGCGGGGTCACCCGCCGTAGCGGCTACTACAATCGTATATTCCAGCGCCCCGTACTCACGAAGTGTATTTACAATGGAAGCAATGGTAGACCCCTTCTGACCAATAGCCACATAGATACAATATACAGGGTCGCCTGCCAGAAAATTACTACGCTGGTTGATAATCGTATCAATCGCAATGGAAGTCTTTCCTGTCTGACGGTCGCCGATAATCAACTCACGCTGTCCGCGACCAATAGGAATCATGGCATCAACAGCCTTCAATCCGGTCTGCAGCGGTTGGTTAACCGGCTGACGGAAGATAACTCCCGGAGCTTTCCGTTCCAACGGCATATCATACAAGTCGCCACCGACCAGTCCCTTGCCGTCCAACGGTTCTCCCAGCGGATCGATGACACGTCCCAGCATCCCCTCTCCCACGCGGATAGAGGCGATACGATTGGTACGCTTCACGATAAATCCCTCTTTGATTCTGTCCGTCGGACCCAGCAACACAGCACCCACGTTGTCCTCTTCGAGGTTCATCACGATTGCTTTGATACCATTGTCAAACTCCAGCAATTCATTCGCTTCGGCATTCCGTAAGCCGTAGATACGGACTACGCCGTCGCTCACCTGGAGCACCGTACCGATTTCGTCAAGTTGCACATTGGCATTGATTCCTT
>ERZ777011.371-NODE-371-length-70550-cov-70.329796_pt1 | contig 70550 bp, 43 predicted proteins | sample MGYA00374964_ERZ777011 | MGnify/ENA primary metagenome ERZ777011 (study PRJEB29310, sample SAMD00008975) | mouse gut metagenome | study: EMG produced TPA metagenomics assembly of the Metagenome analysis of fecal microbiota from mouse which was promoted...
TTATCTATGACTCTGCCAAACAATTAGTTGGCTATTTTCTGAATATCCCTATTTATACCAACTTATCTAACCTTATTTATATGCAATTCGCATATATTACTTCATCGGAACGATAGATACGGCATAACCGCCACCCGGAGCTTCGGGTATCTTTATGCGCGACTTAGGCGTCACAGTCTTTTCCTCTATGATATAGGATTGGGGATTGTTGCGGTAATGAGCATCTTTTCCGTCACGATATATCGTAGCTTTGTACTTGCCGGCGGGGAGGAAATCGAAAGAGAGCTCCGATACGCGGGCATCTGCACCGTTTGTACCCCCGACAAACCATTTATTCTCGCCTTTGGCCTTGCGGGCCACGGTCAGATACTCCATAGGTTCGGCCTCAAGATAGTAGCTCTTGTCCCAGTCGAGAGCCACATCCTTTATAAACTGAAACGCATCCATAAAACGTTCATAGGTTTCAGGCAGGTCGGCCGCCATCTGAAGCGGGCTCGACATAGTCACATACAGCGACAGCTGATTGGTGAGTGTAGTATTGACCCATGACTTGTTTTTCGGATTATACTTTGATATATTGTTTTCAAACAGACCGGGAGTATAGTCCATCGGGCCACCGATAAGACGGGTAAAAGGCAGAATGGTGGTATGGCTCGGCTTGCTGCCTCCGAATGCCTGATACTCCGAACCACGGGCCGACTCATTGCCGATCAGGTTTGGCCATGTGCGGCACAATCCGGTAGGACGCACAGCCTCGTGGGCATTGACCATGATTTTATAATCGGCCGCCTTTTTCACGGCATAAAGATAATGGTTTACAAGCCACTGGCTGAAATGATTGCTTCCGGCCGGAATGATCTTACCTACGTAACCGCTCTTTACCGCATCGTAGCCGTTGTCCTTCATAAACTTGTAAGCTTCGTCCATACGGCGCTCGTAGTTGCGCACGGAACTTGAAGTCTCATGATGCATTATCATCTTCACACCCTTTGACTTGGCATAATCGCGTATCTCCGGCAGGTCGAAGTCGGGATAAGGAGTGACGAAGTCAAACACCTCGTCTTTCATCTTGTTGGACCAGTCTTCCCAACCGACATTCCAACCCTCCACAAGAACACCGTCAAATCCGTGCTCGGCGGCAAAATCGATATAGCGCTTCACCTTATCGGTAGTGGCGCCATGCTGTCCGTGAGGCTTCACCTTATTATAGTCGACTTTGTCAAGATGTATGTTAGGCAGGTCATTTGTATAGCTCCACTTGCTCTTGCGGTTTATCATCTCCCACCATATACCTATGTACTTGCAGGTCTTTATCCATGATGTGTCCTCTATTTTACACGGTTCGTTAAGGTTGAGAGTTATGCGCGAGGCAAGTATGTCGCGGGCATCGTCGCTGACAATCACTGTACGCCACGGCGTCACACAATCGGTCTGCATATAGGCCTTATCGCCGGCGGGATCGGGAGTAAGGAGCGCCTTGAACACCAAGTTGCTGTCATCCAGCTCAAGGTGCATGCAAGGATAGTCGACCAAAGCCGCCTCGTGTATGTTTATGTACAGACCGTCGTCGGTCTTCATCTGCAGCGAAGTCTGCACGGCCTTGTCTGACGGACGGTCAACCCATATGTAAGTGGGTCCGTTAACGCTGTCGGCGAGTGAAGCGATCTCCGACAGGCGGCTACGTGTATACTCGTACTCCTGAGTATCGTAATCGGCAGGTATCCAGTAGGCCTCATGGTCACCTGCCATGGCAAACTCCGTCAGCTCATCGGTAATGACAAAGTAGCTCAACTTCTTCTGCATGGGAAATTCATAGCGGAAACCGAGACCGTCGTCAAACAAGCGGAACCGTACCGACATAAGACGTTTGGTCGACTTCTGACGCAGATTGACAAGCATTTCACGGTGATTGTCGCGTATCTCGGCCTCCTCACCCCACACCGGACGCCATGTGGTATCGACCGAAGCGGTGTCGACTGACACTATCTCAAAACCGTCTTTCAGGTCGCCGCCCTTCTTCAGCTTGAAACCGAGGCTACTCGGCTTGACTACCGGCTTTGACTTATAGTCAAGGGAGTATCGGGGAGTGCCGTTATCGGTCAACGAAAATGTCATTGACAGATTCCCGTCAGGAGAGAGAAGGGTTTGACCCGCAGCAGGCATACACAGCACCAATAGTCCCGCAATTAAGTTAAGCACTTTCTTCATATATTAAATTTTAGATTAATCGGGCAAATAAGTTTCGTTTCGCAAAGATACATTTATATTTCGAAACCACAATATCTTTTTTGAAAACTATTTCAAACGTGAGCATATAAATAAACAACTTTCCGGAAACTGATGTACCGTTTCCGGAAAGTCGCCATTTTTAATGATTACAATGTACTGTCAGCACTTACCTTTTCCGTGGTTGCATACAGCCATATCCTCGGCCTTTTCAACCTCATCCTCGGTAGGCTCGTAGCCAACCGCCCATTTTGAGACTTCCGAAGGCTTACGGCCCTCTATCTGCCAGTCAAAGGGATAGAAATGCGACTGCGGATTACGCCACGACGGCTTTCGTATGGCATACACCACAAGAGGCAGCGCAACAAATATGCCTACACCAAGCAAAAGTATACCGATATAAATAACCGGGCTGCCGGTCTGTATCTGCGACGGCGGAAGATAACTCAACAGAAGAGCCGCCATAGCACCGATGATGCCGAGACCGCAAACAAGCCACTCGCCGAGTTTTCCAAACGGCACTTTGAAACCGCGCTTCTTGTTGGGCTGCGTGCGACGCAATCTGATAAAGGCTCCGTATATCATAAGCACCATTATAAGATATATTATCGTAGCCATCTGCGACATAATCTGATAAGCCGACTCCACGGTAGGCAGTACCAGAAGTATAAGCGTAAGTACCGATACAAATACTCCGGCCACGATAAGTATGGGCTTGTTAACACCCTTGTCGTTGACTTTCTGAAGGCCACGTGGCAGATAGCCCGACTGTGCGACGGCCATAAGACCGGTCGACGGTCCGTTTACAAGAGCACTGACCTGTCCTATAACGCCTACCATAATGAGGAGTGCTATAAGATTACCGGCCCAACGCAGGCCAAAACTCTCCCAGAACTTATTATAGGCCACGAGCAACGACTGAAGCAGATTGATCTGCTGCGAAGGTATGACAAGACCTATAATAAGAGTGCCTATGGCATATACAAGCACTATGACCACAATAGAGAGGAATACCGAACGTGGAAAATCGCGTGCCGGGTTGCGCATGTCGTTGATATGTACGGCCTGTATCTCCATACCGCCGTAAAAGAGGAATATCGAGGCGGCGAGCACGATAGTGTTGAGGTTGGAAAAGTCAGGGAAAAACGGCATAGGAGTAAGCTCGATTGTCTTGCCCATGCATACATATACCACACCGAGCACGATAAGAATGGCTCCCGGTATTATAGTGCCGCACAGACCGCCGAGTGTGCTGACTTTATTGGCCGCCTTCATGCCCCGGAAAGAGTTGAGCGTCACACCCCAGTATATGAGGAGCGCTATGATAAGCGTGTACAACTTGTTGGAAGCGAGTTTGGCGTCAAAGCTCTCGGGCCAGAATATGTAGGCGAGCGATGCGGCTCCAAACATAAGCACTGTAGGAAACCATATTATGATCGTCTGCCACTCAAGATACATCGCCGTCCATCCCCATCTCGGCCCGAACGCCTCCGATATCCAACGGTAAAGTCCGCCGGCCTTAGTATAAGTAGAGGCAAGCTCGGCACATACAAGCGAGAAAGGCAACAGAAACACTATTGCGGCAAACACATAATAGAATATGGACTGTATGCCGAACTTGGCCTCGGAAGGCAAGCCTCGCAGGCTAAGTATCGACGTGATGATCAGGATAGCCATGGCAACCATGGTTATCGACCCTTTGGCGGTAGACACCACCTTTTTTCGTCCCGATGCAGTTACGGGAGATTCCGCCGGTTGTTGAGGTTTAGTACTCATAACAGAAATAGTTTATTAAAATAAAGCAGACGCATGCCGCACTCAAAGAGCGTCACTGCGCCTGCTTTTAGCCGGATATATAATATTTTACCTTATGTCAGTCCGCGACAATGCACTTACTCTCCTACCGGGAAAGCCTGAGCTATGCGTGTACCCATCTTGTAGTGTACACCCGGGAATGCGGTGACACTGACGTTGGACGAACGCTCAAACACGACAACAATGTCTGATCCGCCAAACTGGAAGTAGCTTATCTCCTCGCCCTTGCGCAATGTCGTACCCTCTTCGGCAGTGACAACAATCGACGATACCTGCGCCATACCCATAGGCAAGATGGCTACCTTACCGATCTTTGACTGTATGACTATAAGACCACGGGTCTGCAAGAACTGGTAACCGGCTTCATCTTCGGCCACCTGATGACGTACTATATGTGTACGGCCCTCTGCGTCGCCGTCGATAGGCTCGGCATGAACGCCCAGATATACCACACCCTGTATCACACGGGCCTCAAGCACCTTACCGCCTACCGAAGCATGTTCACGGTGGTAATCGGTAGTGTTGAGGAACTGGTGGATCCATATGCCGCCGGCAAAATCATCTTTATACTTACTGCCTTCAAGAAGCTCTTCGATGCTCCATTCAAGCCCCTTGACACTTACTTTGGAGTCAGCGCTTACCTCCCATTGTCCGGCATGGGTAGAATCGGCCGGCGATACGATCACATGGTCGTCATTGACAGCGGCCACAGGACGATAGCCGGGCTTCACGTTACGGGCAAAGAACTGGTTGAAAGTACCCCAACCGCCTTCAGGCTGGATGTAATCGCCCATATTGTAGCGCGGAGCGTCGTAGTATGACTTAACGGCAGCCGCATCGATTGACTCGGGAGTATCCATCCATGCTCCGAAAGCTATTATGTAGCGGCGCATCCACTCTGACAGAGGCGACAGCTCGGGCATAACGTTATCTTTGAGCTTGGAGGGTATGATAGGTGTCTGAAGTTCCTTTACAGGGCTTTGGTCGAGAAGGAAATAAAATGTAGTCACATGATTGTATACGGCAGTACCGCCTTCGTTCTCGGTAGGTATCCAATGCAGGTTGGACTCAAGCAGGTCATAATAATCCTCAAGTGACTTCCAGCCGGCATATTCAACGGTATTGTAAGACATGGCTTTCTTGAAAGCCTCTTCAAATTTTGCTTCCCAACCGTTTTTAGCGATCATGCCAATAAGCTCCTGTACAATAGGAGAGTAAGTTTTTGTTGCCATTTTAGTTAAAAATCAAATAGTGTTTGATAATAGTAAATATGGTGTGTTAATGTCAGTGCATTTCAGCCTCGACCTCGTCACGTGCGGCGAGTACGCTCGTTATGACATGATCCATGACTACCGGATTGTTGTACACGTTCATGGGGAAAGTCTTCAGAGTGTATACCGTGCCTTCGGCATCGGCACCGTCCTCATTCCACGACGCATTGCGGAAGCCGGTACTGTAAGCTATGTGAGGAGTGAGCTTGCCATTTATCTTATGGCCTTCAAGATACCACTGGAAAAGCTTCTCGCCTACTGCCTGCTGGAAGCGGTTGTTACGGAGCAGATCGGCACGGTAAGCGCGGTCGTTAAGCTCACGAGAATACTGCTCGCGTGCATCAGTACCTTTGGGATATACCCTGAACAACGACGTGAAGCCGGTATCGTCGGAGTTTGTCATAACCATCTCGGTCTGTTCGTTGACAAGCGAGTCCATATACAGGCGCACCTCAAGTATGCCGCCAAGCACAGCCTGAAGGCCTTCGAGTCCGAGATATTTTAGAGTAGCCCACCCGGCAAGCGAACCGGCAGCCGTACGCGAGACTTCCAGTGTATAATACATAGGATTATACGGAGTCACTTCCTGAAGATAGGCATATGAGCCTCGGCGCATTATGTTTTCAAACTCTGCGGCATCGCGGTATACGAAGCAACTGCTTATGTATGGAGAAAAACCGAATTTATGGAAATCTATGCCTACGGCGTCGGCTTCATGTATGCCTTTTATCTGATCATAATTCTTCTTTATGACACGCAGTGCCTCGGACGAGAAACCAAGAGGATTGGCCTCGAAATCATAATAACGGAATGTCTGCCATGACCAGCCGCAGACGGCATCGGCATAAAGAAGAGCCTTGCCGTAAGGAGCAGCATTAGGATACTTGTCGAGCAAGCGGCGTACTTCGGTAATGGGGTCAAATACGCTGGCATCGGTAGTGCCCATGGTACATACTACCTCAATAACCGGTATATTGCGCGACGTAAGATCTTTCAATACGGCATCGAGAGCGGCAAGATCCATCTGATTATTTTCAGGATCGGTAGGTATGACGACGACATTGTCCATGCCGAGCCCCGTCCAGTCGGTAGCATTCTGACGGCAATAGTGTGACTGAGCCGAAACGAGCACCTTACCATCGGTACGGACTCCCTTTTCCCGAGAGCCGGGGAGCACACGCGTAAGAGCATATTTCAGGCCGTAAAGCCAGCAGCCCGATCCGCCGTAAGTATACACGGCACCGGCTTTTGTAGGCTCCCAGTCAAAGAGGTCGGCAAGCATGCCGCCGCTTTCAAGCTCCGCCTTATGCACATTCCAAGCGTATTCACCCTCTATAATATTAGGTGCAAAAATTAGCGGAAGCATCGAGGCTATTATGCTTGCATTGTTGGGCTGTGGCCACACGTTCGACATGGTAAGCGGGCTTGACACATCGGGCATGCCGTTGAACAGGCTCACACAATCGGCCACCACCTTATCGAGCGACTCGGCTTTTTGTGGTATTTTCCGGTCCTTGACAGCGGGAAGAGTATAATCCAGAGTGGAACTGTTGCCGAGAAACGCCTTACCGTCAGGATCGGGACGCAGGTCATCAATAAGTTCAACGGCTTTCTTCATAGCCACAGCAAGTGAATCTGTTCCTCCTTTATATGGTGCCGGGAATTCGCTGTCGAGTTGCTTACGATACGTGGCCCACCGTGGGGCATTGCCTAAAATTTCGCCGTCGATATTCCATATATCGCTGCGATTTCTTGTGTTTGCCATATTAAAATGTGTTTGTTAGTGTTTCGGTAATCGGGGTAGATAGAACGTGTCAGTCTTTGAATCCCAGTATATTTAAAACATATGCAAAATAGATAAAGTTTATAAGTTTTTAGGATTCATGAATTATTACGAACTTTGCATAACGACTTAATCAGGTTTTCAACAAAATGCAGAAATGATAAAGGAGATGCTCATAGCCGGATGCGGCGGCTTTGTCGGCACATGTTGCCGCTATCTTGTAGGGAAATGGTGTGCGCGGTGGTGGCAGGGCGACTTTCCTGTCGGCACTTTCTTGGTAAACATAGCAGGATGCTTTCTCATAGGTTTATTCATAGGTCTTGTCGAAAGGCTGCATCTTATGCACACTCTGCTTCTTACGACCGGCTTCTGCGGCGGATTCACGACTTTTTCACTCTTCGCGGCCGAGATTTACGGTCTATGGGGCAAGCAGGAGTGGGCCACGGTACTTTTGTATACATTGGCGAGTGTCATCATAGGTGTGGTTCTTGTATGGTGCGGCCGCGCACTCATGCGCTAACCCACAGTGGCGACAGTAAGCCGGGCATCGGCCGAGAGCTGTTCTTTCAAAGCCTCAAGCGAGGGAAAGGCCCGCTCATGGCGAAGAAAGGCCACAAACTCCACGGCGACACGCGTACCGTAAATATCGCCGTCGAATCCTATGATATGTACCTCTATGGACCGCGGCGCATTGTCGCCGTCAACGGTAGGACGATGGCCTATGTTCAACATTCCGGGCCACACGCTGCCGTCGGCAAGAGCGACACGTGCAGCATACACTCCGTTGCCGGGCACAAGTATACTCGGGTCAACAGGCTCTATATTGGCGGTCGGGAACCCGATTTTGCGGCCAAGTTCCTTTCCGTGTACCACAATACCTTCTATAGCGTAGGGCCGTCCGAGCAAACGGGCCGCCCCCTCAACCCGGCCTTCACCGATTAAACGGCGTATAGCCGAGGAGCTTACTTTGGGAGCGGCGTCGCACTTGAATTCATCAGCGGCAAACACCTCGATGCCACACTGTTGTCCAAGCTTACGATAATCATCAATCGTGGCTGGACGATCATGGCCGAAACGGTTGTTGAACCCTATGACCATGGCCTTGACACCGTAATCACGGGCAAGCATGGCCATGAATTCGCCGGCCGACATCATGCGCAACTTTTCGTCAAAATCAAGCAACACCACATCAACACCTTCGGCGTCAAGCCTCCGCAACTTCTCGTCAAGAGTCGAGAGCATGGCCATGGTGCTGCCGGAAGTCAGTGTACGAGGATGGCTGCGAAATGTCACGGCCACAGGTTTTAGTCCGAGCCTGCGTCCGTGGGCCGACAGAGTATCGAGCAGACACCGGTGTCCGCCGTGCACTCCATCAAACATACCCACGGCCGCGATACGGCCGTGGGTATTATCAGGTATGTCAATCAACGCCATTATGCGTAATTGCTATTATCGTTTTTACAGATGATTTACGACCTGTCAATGACCGGCTTTCACTCCGTAGTCGTTTTTTACAGGGGTTATGGTATAGTCAAACGTATAGTCGCCATAGGGCAGCATATACTCCGGACGGGGACGCGCACCCCAGCTGTTCTCGCAGGCAAGTCCTATCTGGCTAAGGTCCACGCATACATTGGTCACGTCATCGGCGCCAAGCTCGCCCCAGTGGGTATTGGGTTTATCCTTACCGCCGTCAAGAGTAGAGATGTAGTAGTGCAACGCCGATGCGGAGAATGGTTTGGCTGCGGTAAATTTAACGCCCGTACCCGAAGCGTCGAGCACTGTCCAGTAACGGAGGTCAGTACGCGTACCGGTCTCCTGCGGACGTATGTAGGGATAAGGCTGCTCCGACACGGTCTGGCGATATATACCCAGATCGGAGGCCTGCTGACGGTCAGCATAGTTCTCGCCCGGACCGCGGCCGTAATACTCTACAGTCTCAAACGAAGCAGGCATAGGCATCTGCATGCCGAAGCGGAAGAGCCCCGACACTTTCGCATCCTTGCCGGCAGTCATCTTCTCCACAATGTTTACTTCACCGTTACCGTCTATAGTATATGTCACGGTCATCTTGGCTTTTACCGAAGGCATGTCATAGGAAGCCGTGAAACGGGCCTTGCCGTCAACCTCCTCCTGAGTAAAGCCGATGAGCTTCATTTCGGGATTCAACCATGCGCGATACTCTTTCTGGAGATTTGCGCCGTAGTCGTTGTCAGTAGGCGCACGCCAGAAATTAGGAGTAATTTCGGCGCCCTCTTTAAGGAGCGGAGTGCCGTCAAACACATACTCGGAAATAAAGCCTGTGGCTTTGTTGAAAGCTATCATGAAATGAGGTCCTTTGACGGTATCGGTAGCAATCTCGACAGCGGGGGCCGACACCTTAACGCCATGATGGTGAGAGGGCGCGTTGAGAAGTGTAAGCTGCTGACGTGCTATGACTGCGCCGGCGGGCAAAAGACCGTCGCGCGACTTGTTTACATAAGCCACATTAAGCAGCCACTCGCCGCAGTTGCATATCTTGCCGTAACCGAGGTCAACGACAGCGCTGTGCTGCGGGGCCACATCGATATCCGCTACCTCACCGCGACGTTCTACAACACCGTTGTGGAGGAGCTCCCACTGAAGGGCCACATTGCTCAGGTCAGTGAAGAAGTTTTCGTTATATACTTTCACCTGTCCCGGCTTGTCGAGCGAGGTCCATATGTTCTGATACACACGCTGCACCTCGTAAGCATGCGGATTGGGCACGCGGTCGGGCGATATAAGGCCGTTGTCGCAGAAGTTGCCGTCGGTAGCGTCGGTAGGATTGAAGTCGCCGCCGTAGGCATATATGACACGACCGTCCTTGCCGTTCCACCTTATCGACTGGTCGACAAAGTCCCAGATGAAACCGCCCTGATACTTGGGATACTTCCTTATAAGATCCCAGTATTCCTTAAATCCGCCTTCGGAGTTGCCCATGGCATGGGCATACTCGCACTGTATCAGCGGTTTTACAAAAGTATCGTCGGTAGAGTATTTCTCGCAACCTCCGTAACCGTAGTACATCGGGCAGAATATGTCGGTCTTGCCGGTCTTGCCTGCCTGCTCATACTGCACGGGGCGAGTCAGATCGGCCGCCTTCACAAGATCATATGCCTCCTCGAAGTTAGGACCGTAACCTGCCTCGTTGCCGAGCGACCACACTATGATGGACGGATGGTTGTAATTAGCCTTTACATTACGGTCGTTGCGCTCAAGATGAGCCTTGCGGTATGCCGGATTTTTGGCGAGTGTCTTGTCACCGTAGCCCATGCCGTGCGACTCGATATTGGCCTCGGCCACAACATATATGCCATAACGGTCGCAGAGGTCATACCAGCGCGGGTCGTTGGGATAGTGCGATGTACGCACCGCGTTTATGTTAAGAGCCTTCATCATGGCTATATCCTGAAGCATGCGCTCGGTCGACACCACATAGCCGGCATCGGGGTCGAGTTCATGACGGTCGGCACCCTTTATAAGTACGGGCTGACCGTTGACAAGTAGCTGCGAGTTCTTAATCTCAATCTTGCGGAAGCCGACATTGACCGGTATTATCTCGACAGGCTGTCCTTTCTTGGTGAAAGTAGCCACCAGCGTATACAGATTGGGAGTCTCCGAAGTCCACTTAAGCGGGTTCTTGACATCAAGCGTCACATTTACCCTACCCTTTACTCCGGCCTTTTCGTAGGCGGCCGCCACATTTCCGTCAGGAGCCATAAGCTTCAGGTCAAGATTGCCCGAGCCCTTGACGTCGACGCTTACAGTAAGCACTCCGTCGCGATAATCCGACGTGAGGTCGCCGTTGGCGCGTATATCCTCGATGCGGTTGCGGTTGCGCGCATAAAGATAGTTTTCACGGGCCAGTCCGGAGAAACGGAAGAAGTCCTGATCCTCAAGATAGGTACCGTCGCTCCAACGAAACATCTGCAGTGCAATAAGATTCTTCTCGCCGGGTTTCACGTAAGGAGTGAGGTTAAATTCCTGCGCGAGTTTGCTGTCCTCGCCGTAACCTACAAACTTGCCGTTGACCCAGACCTCTATGTTGGATGTGGCCGAGCCGAAATGCGCTATTATGTCCTTGCCTTTCCAGTCGGCGGGTATCTCGATTTCGCGCCGGTAAGTGCCTACATGATTGTCTTTCAAGGGCACCTCGGGAGGATTGTTGGCGAAATGTCCGCGCCAAGCATAGCCGACATTTACATATATTGGGTCGCCGTAACCGTTGAGTTCCCACATGCCGGGCACCTCGATAACCGACCATGAGGAGTCATCGAAAGCGGGCTTGTAGAAATCAACCGGACGCATATCGGCGTCTTTCACCCAATTGAATTTCCAAGTGCCGTCAAGCGAGCGGTAATTGTCGCTCGTCACCTTACCTTGACCGAGTTTATCGGCTGACTCATATGCAAAATAGGAAGTGTGCATCGGCAGGCGATTCACTTCATTTACTTCAGGATCGAGCCAATAAGGTGTTTTGGCTCCTAACGATATTGCGCTCATGGCAACAACACAGGCAAACGACAATGACTTTATCATGACAATAAATTGGTTAATTATACAAAGATACGAATAAGACGAGTGCAAAAGCAAATAAAATTTGATTTTGCCGAGCGGAAGTATCTAAGACGGATGTCAAAGATACGAATAAGACGAGTGCAAATGCAAATTTATTTACAATTTGACGAGCGAGAATTACATCCTGAAAGGCACGGTGCTTACGTAGATGCGGTAATCCCTGATAGCGCCGGGAACCTCAGCCTCCATGCGGGGCAGATACTGAAATCCGGAGAGCGACCGCTCGGTTCCGAGGTCGATGACCACGGCATGGGGAAACGGCACACCCGGCACGGTAGACCAGTAAGTCGACTCCTGAAGGTCAAATGTCTTGTCGGCCGACCGATTGACCTTGGCCACATCCTCGCTGTCGGCATACATGACAGTCCACGGCTCGCGCGACAGGCGCTCGCCCTTGTCATCAAGCACATACATCTCCGCTATAGCGGCCACATCCTTGCCGTCGACAGCGTTGAGAGCCTCCACGCACACGTAGCGTCCTTTGACGGGAGCGTCAAACTTCACCTCCTGCCAGCCGTTGCCGGGCCTGAACGAACCGGTCACCACGGGTTTTTCGGCCGCCAAGTTAAGGCTCTGCCCCTCGGTGCGGTGAGTCAGCGGCTTCTGCACAAGAAGCTGGTCGAGCTTAGGCTCCTTCAGGCCCTCGCAGCGGGCCTCGCGCGGGCCGAGTATGTCAAACACAAGTATCTCGTTCTCACCCTTTCTGAGCCAGCATCCGGGCATGTAGAGAGTCTGTTGCGGGCCTATCTCCCATATGCGGCCCATAGGATGTCCGTTGACATATACAAGCCCTTTGCCCCATGTCTCGAAATTCAGAAACGTGTCGGAGGGCTTTCCCTTGACGGTGAACGTGCCGCGATATACACCGCGCGGCAGGCGGCCGTCATCGCCGGGCGTAAACGCGCCCACGGGCATGAACTCGCCTATGCCGGTATAGGTCTCATAGGTATCCTCGATGTTGAATACCTGCCAGTTTTTGAGGTCGCACACCCACTTGTGGCCGTCCTTGTCGGCCGTCAGGGTCACCTTGTCGGTAATGCCTTTGAAGTCCTTGATGGCACGGCCGAAGTTTATGCGGCCCATGGCCTCCACGAGTATGTCGAGCCGCGCGCCCTTGCGGCAGGCGGGTACGGTAAGCTCCTTCTCGCCGTTGCGCCGGTCGAGTTTGCCTATGTACTTTCCGTCGACAAACACCTGCGCGAAATCGTGCGCGTCGCTGACCGTCAGCAGCGCCGGCTCGTCGAGCGCAGGCAGCGCGGTGCGGTACAGTATAGAACCGAAGCCCTGATCATACTCCTCCATGGTCTTTATGTCGGTGTCGGTCTTTGGTTCGGGAAGATTGGCGAATAGCGGAGCCACCTCGTCAAGTTCAAATGCCTTTATTTCAATCGGTTTGATCAAAGCCGGTACGGGAGCCTGCTTCTCGCCGTCCATATACTTGGCGAGCGTGGTGCGGAGAGCCGTGTACTTGGGAGTGGTCTGCCCCGACTCGCTTATGGGGGCGTCGTAGTCATACGAGGTCACGTCGGGAGCAAAGCCGGGAGAGTTGGCACCGGCCCAATGGCCCCAGTTGGTGCCGCCGTGAGTCATATAAAGGCTGAACGATATGCCCTTCGACAGCATCTCGTCGATGCCGGCTATCATATCCTCGGCGGGGCGTGTCTCATGGTTGGCGCCCCACTTGTCAAACCATCCGCTCCAGAACTCCGAGCACATCAGCGGACTGTCGGGACGCACCTCCTTAAGCCGGGCAAACTGCTGGTCTATGTTGGCGCCCGTGCCGAAGTTCATGGTCCATATCAGGTCGTCAAGGCCGTTGTTGAGGAAGTTGGACGACCAGTCGCACTGAAACAGAGTGACATTGTCGCCGAAATTCTTGCGGAGCATGTCGCGGATCTGCGACACATACCGCTTGTCTATGCCGTAAGAGCCGTATTCGTTCTCGACCTGCACCATTATTATAGGGCCGCCGTCAGCTATGGTGAGGTCGCCTACCTGATCGGCCACCGCTTTCTGAAACCTGTCGACGCGCTCAAGGAAGTATGGGTCTGATTCGCGCAGGCGTATGTCCTTCTTCTTCAGCAGCCACCACGGCAGTCCGCCCATCTCCCACTCGGCGCACACATACGGGCCGGGACGGAGTATGATTTTCATGTCGTTAGCCTTGCAGAGGTTTACAAACTCCCGCAGGTCATTCTGCCCCGTGAAGTCAAAGCTGTCGGGCTTCGGTTCGTGTGAATTCCAGAACACGTACAGACACACCGTATTCATGCCGAGGGCCTTGCACAGCTTTATCCGCTGGTCCCAGTAAGGCTTGGGTATGCGCGGATAGTGCAGCTCGGCGGCTTTCACCACAAAGGGCTTGCCGTTAAGCAGAAATGTGCCGTTGCCGGCCTCGAAGCGCGTGCCGTCGGCGTTCACGGCGTTGCCCCACGCCATTGTCAGCAGGGTCAGTACCGCGGCAATTCTGAAAAGACTCTTTCTCATCGCTTGGTTTTAGATTTTAATCAGTTATGCTTGTTAATACTACGTTCACACTCGGTCATGCACTCATCGCACTTTCACAAAAATAGTGCAATTTTCTTATATTCGGTGACGTAAATCGTTATTTTGGTCATAATTTACCCTATAATTGACATAAATATCAGTGGTTTTAGTATATTTGCTTGTATTATCTTTGCAGAAAATCACATTATAATATTCCAAGTCATGAAAATACGTATTTTATCGGCAATCGCCTTCATGCTACCCGCACTGGCAGGATTGGCACAGACCGGCGACAGCGACTTCAGCGCCTATCTGTTCACCTACTTTACCGGCAACCACATTGAACAGGAGCAGATATGCTTCGCCGTAAGCCCCGACGGCTACAACTACCGCGCCCTCAACGACGGCAAGCCCGTGATAGCATCGCGCGACATTTCATCGACAGGCGGCGTGCGCGACCCGCACATCCTGCGGTGCGAGGACGGCAAGACATTTTACATGGTTGTGACCGACATGGTGTCGGCCAACGGATGGGACTCCAACCGCGCCATGGTGCTTCTCAAGTCGACCGACCTCATAAACTGGGACAGCTCCGTCATAAACATACAGAAAAAGTACGCCCACCAGAATGACCTCAAGCGCGTGTGGGCGCCGCAGACCATCTATGACCGCGCGGCAGGAAAATACATGGTGTACTGGTCCATGAAGTATGGCGACGGGCCCGACATAATATATTACGCCTACGCCAACCCCGGGTTTACCGACATCGAGGGTGAGCCGCAGCCCCTGTTTCTGCCCGCCAACGGCAAGTCGTGCATCGACGGCGACATAGTGTACCACAACGGGCTGTATCACCTGTTCTACAAGACCGAGGGCCACGGCAACGGCATAAAAGTGGCTACCACGCAGTCATTGACCTCGGGCAAATGGGAGGAACAGGACGACTACAAGCAGCAGACCGCCGACGCAGTCGAGGGCGCCGGCACATTCAAGCTCATCGGCACCGACAAGTATATTTTTATGTATGACGTGTACATGAAAGGTCGTTACCAGTTCACCGAGACCGACGACCTGCGCAACTTCAAGGTCATCGACTCGGAAGTGACAATGGACTTCCACCCGCGCCACGGCACAGTCATCCCCATCACCGCCGCCGAACTGCACCGCCTCACCTCCAAGTGGCCCTCGACACCGCGCGACTAATCACTAACGTTTGTTGGCGTATGCCTCATAAAAATCCCCCCGACAGCGACTTCACTTGGCTGTCGGGGGGATTTACATAACCTTAAAAATTGCTGTAGTATTAGCAGTGTGTGCCAATTCTATCCATTAAAGAAACCTATTATAATATGTATCAGAACGGATATTGCGAAGCGGCTACACCGCGCATTATACCGTCGATGGCATATTGGTTTATGGCAGTGCCGTCGCCACGGTTGATGTCGGTTCCAACCTCCCAATAGCACGGTATGCACCCGTTCTTGCGGGCCTCGCGGGTCACGACCTCGTTCCAGTAGGCGCGCGACGCCTCATGCTTGGCCTGATACTCGCCGGCATCACGAATTGCCGAACTGTACTCGCCCAAAATCACGGGAATACCGAAGTTGACATAGTTGGCCTTCATCGACTCAAACTCGGCGGCAATCTCCGCTTCACCATATCCGGTGACATTGCGGTCAGAGCCTTCGACAAGGTTGTCGGCACCGAAGAAGTACTTGATAAGCGTACCCCAGTCACCATCCTTATCCATCAGAGCGAAATCGCCGGGAGAGTAGAAGTGCACCTCCATGAACAGTTTGTCGGGCACAGGGTCCATAGGCAGATTTTGCTTATACTTGGGGTTGGCGGCATGTCCGATATTGGTGCCCGGAGCCTGTATCACCAAGCAACGTTTGGCGTTGTTGCCGCCGGTGGCACGCACGGCATCGATAAATGTCTGCTCATACTTGATGATATTTGAGACAGCCACTCCAGCAAGATTCTCCTCAGCGTTAGGCTCGTTCATGGCTGCGAAAAGCAGATGCGAGTCGTAGTGGTTGAGCTTATTGGCTATCTGAGTCCAGTAGTCGTGCTGCTTCTTGTTTATACCCTCGTCAAAGGGCTTTATGGTATTGTTTTCGAGCCATCCGCCGTCCCAGTGTATATTAAGGATGGCATACATGTCGTTTTCAACAATCCAGCCAATCACCTCATCCACGCGGTCGAGCCACTGCGGGTCGATGGTATTGGTCGAGGCATCACTTACACGCTTGTCCCAAGCACACGGCACGCGCACCGTGGTAAAGCCCATCTGCTTAAGGCCCTTTATGTAAGCCTCGTTTACCGGATGGGTAGTCCAAGTGCCTTCCCCGTCGGGAGCCTCCAGAGTGTTGCCGATGTTGACACCGGTGCCCATGCGCGAGGCAATCTCCATTGCAGACAGGCCATCCTTTTCGGAGTCGGCAAGCGATCTCTGTGCAACCCTGATTGTTTTTACAAGGTCTCCTGCTTTAAATACAACCTCGCCTGAACGTGATTGGTCGGCGGTCAATTCGGCCGCGGTAATCCTGATATAGCGTGGTTTGTCATCGGGAGCGGGGTCACCCGAGCGGTTGGACAGGGTAATCCAGTCAGCACAATCGTCGACCGTAATCTCCCACGGAAGGTTTGTAACCAGCTTGACGAGGATGCTTCCTCCAAGCGAATAGAAATCTACTGCGTCAACCGCTTTGTTATCCATCGTCACTGCAAGCGCGGGGTCGCCGTCAAGGACGAAATCGTCCTTATCGTCACTACAGCTTGACAGAAGAAGCGAGGGGAGCAACAGGCTTATGAAAAGCATAAGCCTGTTGGTTGATATAAATCGATAATTCATAATTAATCTTTTTGAGGTCTTATATAGAAACGGAAGTTGTCATAAGCGGTGTGTATGTCACCCCCGGCTGAGGTGTTGTGGTTGATAATGAAGTTGTCAGAGTCAAGTCCGGGCTCCACAAAATTGACAAAATCACCCCAAGTAGCCATGTCGGGAACAAACTGCGACATCGGTATTGCCACAGACATCCACTGTCCGGGAAGCACCTTGCCCTCTATATGGTCAGCTATCTCTGCCTCGGCATATTTACCGGAGAAGTTAATTCCGGTCATCACCTTGGCATCGGGTCCAAGATAAACCTCGTAACGGAAATCGATGTCGGCGATAGGTGTGGACAAGGGGATGTCGGCAGGTAGCTCTTTGTGGTGTACGTACTCATTGTTCCACCATCCGGTGTTAGCGCCGTTGAAACTTGCCAGCTTGCCAGAAGAGAGCGGCACGGTGAAGCCGTCAGGTGCATCGACACCCCATGCGCAGTTGGTACCCCACTGCCACCATACAGGCGTACCGTGACCGTCGAAGTCCTCATAAATCCAGTCATAGTTGTAGAAGGGTAATTCCGCTTTACCGCCGAGAGTGGTAATGGCAAGTTTGCCGTTGGAGTCAGCTGTCGGCAATGTAGCAGGCATGGTAAATGTAAACTGCGTCATAGACTCGTTTTCGGTAACTTCCTCTACGTCAACCCACATTTCACCTCCGAGGTTAAGACCTACGAGATTGGTGAGATACTTACCTACGATAACGACTTTCTGACCGGGCAGAGGCATGTCGGGATATACATCGTAGACTTCAGGCTCCATCGGCGAGCGCGAGAAGCCGCAGTAGGCCTCGCCCGCATAGCAGTCGAGCATGAAGATACCATATTCGGGTATCGGGTTGGAGGGCATGGTCAGCGTCAGCTCGGTGCGGTCGGCATTGAGCTTAAACTGAGTCACCTCATAAAGGGGCACAGTGTCAAGATCAGTCACATAGATGTGCTGAACCTCATGGAGCAACTCGCCGATGAGCTTCACCTCCTGACCGGGTACCATTTCGGGTATACCGTCGGCATTGAGAGGAAGGTCTGCTTTATACATCTCGATAAATGGATAGCCGGCAATCACATGGAACGCGTAGGTAGCGGTACCGTGAGAAGTCTCCACACGGATTTCAAGAGGAAGAGACTCATCCATGCCGTGTACCACGAGCTCGCTCGGGATTGTCACGATGATATGGGTCGAAGTATTGTAGTTCTTGTTGAAATATACATCCTGATTATTGATGTAGATGTGCTTGGCGTCGTTAAGATTGGTACCCTGAATGAGTATCATCTGGCCCACCATGGCATCGGTGAAGGTCGAGTCGGCTTTCTCGGGGTCGGTAGTGCGCACGCACTCGATAACCGGCTGACCGCCGCCGTTGTCATCGTCGGAACAAGATGCCAGCGATAGCATCGCGATATTGGCAAGCAGTGCTGCCAGCAATATATATAGTCTGTTCATGATACGGTGAAATTATTCGTTGTCGTTAAAATTATAGTGTTCGGGCTCTGCTCTAAGCAGCGGATTCTGGATAACATCGGTTTCGGGATAGGGCAGGACGATGTTGTTGGCGGTAATAGTGGGGATGACGTTGGGCGGCACGATAGGACCGAACTCAGTCTCTTCAAAAGTCTGCCAGTCATTGACAGGAGCGAAAGTGAGACGGTTACTTTCATCATCAACCTCAATCTTCTCGTAGGTGTAACCGCGATACTGGCCGTTAAGATAGGCAAGCATCTTGGCGGGCTGCCACTTGTAGAGGCCAACCAGATAATACCAGTTCTGATACTCCATCGAGAACTCGACGCGACGCTCGCGGATGATGTCATCGAGAGTCACCGACGAGACTTCGTCGATACCGGCACGGCGGCGCACGGCGTTGAAATATTCAAGTTCGGCACCCGATAGCGAAGCCTTGTTGCCGAGACAAGCCTCGGTATAGGTGAGGTAAACATCGGCAAGACGCACAAGATATGTATTGAGCGGCGAGTTCATGGCGGCTACATAACCGTCATTATCGTCATCGGGGCCACCGGGGACTCCCTTCTTTATAATGGCCTCGTTGCCTTCATAGGTGTAACCGCCATCGGCGATACAGATGTAGTCGTAGTGCACGCCGGGAGTGGCGAATGTGGCATCGCGACGGATAACCTCCCACTTGTTGCGGCCGGTATTGCTCTTGTAGCGATACTGCATGAGCATGTCGACACTTCCTCTCAAGGCGCTCCATGCGGCTACACCGCCCACCATCTTAGAGTCGGAGCAGAGGTCGGATAACAGTGTGTTACCGGCATTCCAAGTAGCTTCCGACGAACAGTACCACTGCAGCTGCAGCAACGACTCGATATTGTTGTTGTGACGATATTTGAAGAGGTCGTGATAGTCCTCCATGAGCTGAGCACCGCTGTGCTCGATGATGTCAAGGCAAATCTCCTTGCACTTGTCGAGGTCGGCTTGGTCGCGCTCTGTCTTACCCCAGCCCGAACGAGTCAGGTAAGCCTTAGCAAGAAAGGCCTTAGCGCTCCAGCAGGTGGCGCGTCCGACAGCAGCTGGAGTTTCGGGAAGTTTTGCGGCGGCATACTCGAGGTCGCGGATGATGAACTCAAACACGTCCTCCTCATAGTTGCGAGGACGCACGGGATTGTCGACAACCTCCTGATTATGTTCGAAGAGAATGACGGGACCCCACAGATGCACGGCATAATAGTAGGCGCAGGCTCTCATCAGACGGGCCTCACCGATACCGGCTTCTTTGGCCCGCACGGATACTTCAGGCAGACACTTGGTGTTGAGATTGTCGATAGTGGCATTGGCCATAGTGACGACAGAGAAGAGTCCCTGCCAAGCACTGCCGAGGTTTTCGTTCAGCGCATCGACGGTAAACAGGGTAAACTCCGGCCAGTTATAGGGCGAATAGGCATCATTGGCACGCAGACTGCCGAGCAGGTTTATCGAACGCGAGTGATAGTCAAACCACGCACGGTTGTAGAGCGGAGCGGTCGCAGCCGCCACAGCCGCATCGGTGGAATAGAAGTTGTCTTCCACATAGCTTCCGTCGGGCACCTTGTCAAGGAAGTCGTCACCGCATGAGGCGGTTCCGAGCAACACGGCCAGTCCTATGATATATTTAGAAAGTTTCATGTCTTTATTTCAATTGGTGTTACATTAAAGATTAAAGAGTGATGTTAAGACCGAAGGTAAACATGCGCTGCGAGGGATAACGGGCGTAGTCTACACCGCGCAGAAGCACATTCTGGTTATAGGCACCGATTTCGGGGTCATATCCGCGATATTTGGTGAATGTGTGCAGGTTCTGTATGTTGCAGTACACGCGGAGCGACTCTACTGTGAAGCGGCGGGTGAACGCTGCGGGCAGTGTGTAGCCTATCGAGAGGTTCTTGATGCGCAGGTAAGAGGCATCCTCGACATAGATGTTGCTTGTACGGGTATTCTGGTTGTTGTGTCCCTGATCGATGCGGAATGTATTAGCTCCGGGATTGACCACATGCATGTTTTCGAGAGTGCGGGGACCTTCGGGGTCAATCAGCGCTACCTTAGCGAAGTTATGCACGTAAGAGAGTGTGGTCCAGCGGCTCTCGGGGTCGCTCATCTGCTGAAGCAGATAGTTGAAGCCGTCGTTGCCTACCGAGCCGGTGAGGAAGATGTTGAGGTCAAAGCCCTTCCAAGTGATGTTGTTGTTGAAACCGAAAGTGAACTTGGGCTCGGGATTGCCGATATAGGTACGGTCCTTCTCATTGATGATACCATCGTTGTTGCGGTCTTCATAGATATAGTCGCCATACCATATGCCGGTGCCTTCGTTTACAGTCTTATTCTCGGGAAGAGCTACAAACTGACGGTCGCCGTTGGCATCGAGAATGAAGTCGCCGTTGCGGTCCTTCATGTAGAAGTCGCTCTCTTTCTCAAACATGCCTATCACATTGTAGCCGTAGAACTGAGCCACGGGGTTGCCCACAGTAGTGTAGGTAAAGGTGTTGTTACCGATGTGGCCCTGAATACCGGTGCTCTCGGTGTAAAGCTCAAGCACCTTGTTGCGGTTGAGCGAGAAGGTCAGGCCCGAGGTCCAAGAGAAGTCGCGGTTGGAGATATTGACGGTGTTGAGAGTGAACTCGAAACCTTTGTTGCGCATCTTGCCGGTGTTGACCCACGGCGAGTTGATGACACCGCTGATGTAGGCGGGAAGAGCCGCCTGCATGAGGAGGTTGTCGGTATTTTTCAGATAAGCGTCGAAGATGAACTCGACACGGTTGTTGAAGAGCGCAAGGTCAAGACCGACGTTGTAGGAGTGGGTCTCCTCCCATTTCAGCTTGCTGTTGGCGAAGTTGGCGGGATAGAAACCTGTACCCCAAGCGGTGGGCACGGTGGCCATCGTAGCGCCGTAGGCGTAGTTGCCTGCGTTCTGGTTACCCACGAGACCCCAGCCGAGACGGAGCTTGGCATCGGAGAGCCACTGCACGTTCTTGAGGAACGACTCGTTTTTCATGCGCCATGCGAGAGCGACCGAGGGGAAGTAACCCCAGCGATTGTCGGAACCGAATGTCGACGAACCGTCGGCACGTATGGTGGCGGTAAGCAGGTAGCGGTTGTCGAAGTTGTAGTTGATACGTCCATAGTAGGACTCGATGGCAAACGAGCCGCTGCCGCTGCCGTTGGTAGCGCTCTTGGCGTCGCCCACTCCAATTGCGGTAACAGTGTTGAAGAGATAGCCTGTACGTGCCGCTTCAAGGTTTTCCCACTCCGACTCCTGCGACTCGTGACCGGCCATGATGTTAAGGCTGTGCTTGCCGAAATCCTTCATGTAGGTGAGGTACTGCTTGAAGCTGGTGTAGCGGCTGTTGGACGAGTTGCGCTCACTCTTGCTTGTCTGCTTGAACTTGCCGATGGTCATTGCCGGCTGATAGTAGTAGCGGTTGCCGTGGTCAAATGTGCCGCCATACTCTATGCGTGCGGTAAGGCCGGGGAGTATTGTGACATTGGCATAGGCGTTGATGATTGCCTGAAGGCCCTTGTTGTAGTTGGTACGGGTAAGAGCGTCGGCAAGGGGGTTGGTATAATAGATACCGAGCTGATTGTCTTCCTGATAACCCCAAGAGCCGTCGGGGTTCTTGGCCGGCACTTCGGGAAGCTGGCGCAGAGCGGTCTCGACGACACCGTAGTCATCGATGGTGTTGTTGCGCTTGGTGCGCGCAAGCGATGACTGGGCACCAATCTGGAGCCACTTGGTCACGTAGGAATCCACGTTGATGCGGGTGGTGAAACGCTTGAAGTTGGAGCCCACGGCAATACCGTCTTGGTCGGTGTAACTGCCGCTGACAAGGAACTGGGTGTTTTCAGTACCGCCGCTTACGGTCACCTGATGGTTCCACATGCCGGCGTTGCTGAATATCTCACGCTGCCAGTCGGTACCGTCGCCGAGTACCGAAGGGTCGGCAAACTCGGGACGTTCACCCCAGCCCATCACTTCTACACGCTCGTTGTAAAGCTCGGCATACTCGCGCAGGTTCATGGTCTTGATGCGCTCGGGTATCTGCTGAAGGGCGTAGTAGCCTTCGTAAGATACACGGGTCTTGCCCACCTGACCGCGCTTGGTGGTGATGAGAACCACACCGTTGGACGCGCGCGAACCGTATATAGCGGTTGCCGAAGCGTCCTTAAGGATTTCGAGCGACACGATGTCGGAAGGGTTGATGTTGGCCAGAGCGGAATTGTTGCCGTTGGTCTGTCCGTCGACAGCCACGCCGTCGATGACATAGAGCGGCTCGTTACCGTTAAGAGAGTTGGTACCGCGGATTGCAACCGAAATACCGCCACCGGGCGAACCGGAGTTCTGCGTCACCTGCACACCGGCGGCACGTCCCTGAAGGGCTTGGTCGACCGAGGTGACGATGGTCTTCTTGATTTCGTCGGCACCTACCGAAACCACCGAACCGGTGATGTCGCTACGTTTCATGGTACCGTAACCAACGACAACCACGTCATCAAGAGTAGTGTAGTCTTCCTGCATAGTCACGTCGATGACATTGCGGTCGATTTTCACTTCCGCCTGTTTGTAACCGATATAGGTGAACTGGAGCACCTGACCCTTCTCGGCCTGAAGCGCATACTTGCCATCGATATCAGTAGCCACTCCGCGAGGAGAGCCTTTAATTCTCACACTGACTCCGATAAGCGGCTCGCCGTCTACCTGCGACGTAACCGTACCGGAAACAGAAATCATAGGCGCAGCCACGGCCTGCATCGATAGTGCAGGCAACAACAGACATAACGCCACAACTGCTTCGCTAATGCGAACAAGAGTTTTTCGCAAAATCAGTTTACTCATTGCTCATACAGATTTGAGGTTAAATTATTGAATTGGTTTTGTTTTCCGGCAAAATTAGAGATTCTGAAGTCCACGGCGCTTAAATTTTGTTATGATTAAGCGCACATGGATCCGAATCGCACGGTGCAAAAATGTTATAAAAAGAATAAGATTTTGTTAACGCGTTTTATCACTCGTCCCAATTGTCGGTACGGAAAGGCACAAGCGGCAATCCTACGTGATTGTGTATGCCGCCGATGGCGAAGTTCTTGAAACAATAACGCACCGCCTTTATGTCGTCGACGTCATCGGAAGTCACCTCGATGGCGCGGCAATACCACAGCTCCTTGGCCTTGGCGGGATGAAACACCTTATCGGCGCCGGCCACCTCGAAGCCCTCAAGCTCGCCGTTGGGGGTAAGTCCGTTGACGACATTGTCGAGGTGTATGACCGCACGGTTGCCCTGCAGCTCTACCGAGCTGTAACAGGGATAGTCGCATGGCACACCGGTGAGTCCGTAGGTCTTTGCGGCAGCCATGAAGGCGAGCCGTTCGCCTATCTCCTCCTTTTTGGAGCCGTGGATGTCGTTGATCTCGCGCGGATAGATAAGGTCGGTCGTGCTTATGCAGCCCGAGGAGGGTATGATGGCCGCGGCCTTGTGCTGCGACTCGCGCAGAAGCGCCGCCACGGACCCGTCGGGGTTACCGTAGCTCCAAGCAGGTATCTCCACGAAGTAGAAGGGGAGCTCGCCCTGCTTCCACTCGTCGCGCCATATACCGACCATGTCGGCCAGACGCTGCGGGTAGTCGGCATGTGCGCCTACATTGGCCTCGCCCTGATTCCAGAGAAAGCCCTTGACGGTGTAGCCGGTTATAGGATGCAGCATGGCGTTATACATTATATTGGCGCGCTCCCAGAGGTGCAGCACCGAGTCGGGAGTGGCTTTCTCTTTCTCCACGTCGCAGTCGGGGTATGTGTCGAGCTTCCATTTAGGCATCCAGCCCTCGACGCGGCTGCCGCCGAGCGAGCAGTTTATAACGCCTACAGGCACTCCGAGCATGTCGTTGAGCGAGCGGGCAAAGAAGTAGGCCGTGGCCGAGAAGTTGCCGGCATTTTCGGGCTTGCTCTCCTGCCACTTGCCGGCGGCGACGGTCTGCGGCTCGTACTCGCCCTTGCGCTCCACGGTGGCCACACGTACACCGGGGTACCGTCCGGCATAGGCTATGGCGCGGCCGGCGTTTTCCACGGGCTGGCACCAGAAGCCGTTAAGAGGCATCTCCATATTGGACTGGCCGGAACATAGCCACACTTCACCTATAAGTATGTTTTCAAGCTTTATGTCGGAGCCGTCGCCGCTTACCGACAGGGTGTGAGGCGTGTAGCCGGCGGCGGGAGTGGCTACCGCCACATCCCAGCGGCCGTCATTGCCGGCCTTTGCGGTATAGGCCTTGCCGTCCCAGCCGGGAGTCACCGTCACTACAGCTCCGGGGGTGCTCCATCCCCACAGACGGGCGTCGCTGTTCTGCTGGAGCACCATGTTGTCGCTTATTATGTCGGGCAGCACTATCTCCGCGTGCGAGATGAGCGCGGTCATGGCCACCGCCATGCCGCCCGCCAAGAATCGTCGGATAATATTGGTTGTTTTAGTCATTGGTTGTTAGTCGTTGGTCATTAGACTAATTGGTCTTATAGGTTTATTTTGTTATTTTGAGCACAAACGATATGTCATTGGGCTTCTTGCCGCGGGGCAGGTTGACCGCGAGGCCCTCGGCCGTGCGGCGGTGGCTCACCTTGCCGGCTCCGAGCAGCTCGACCCGCTTTATCTTTCCGGGGTAAAGTCCACTGCCTGCCGCAAGCGACTTGATGAGTACCTTGTTGTCGTCAGGCCATGCAAGCACGTGGGCGTAAAGGACATCGCCCTTCTTGACAAAGCGTATGTCGGCCGGGGTGTAAGGCGCGTTCTTGCCCTCGTTGAAGCCGGCGCCGTCAAGCGGTGCGGCATTCTCGGTAGACGGGCCCTCGCCGTACACCGTCCACGGACGGGTGTCGAAAACGCCCTCTTTGTTCACGTCCATCCATGCGGCTATATCCTCAAGTATCTTCTCCTCCTTGTCGTCGATGCTGCCGTCGCCCTTCACAGGCACGCTAAGCAGCATGTTGCCGTTCTTGCTCACTATGTCAACCAACATATGTATGACCGTCTTGGCCGACTTGTACCAGTTGTCGACGTAGCACGAGCGGTCATAATGCCAGTTGCCGAGGCAGGTACATGTCTGCCAAGCCTTCTCCTGACATTCGCCGGGCACACCCTTCTCGACATCCCACACAAGCGCCTTCTTGTGGTCGTCGTTGAGCTTCTTGCCGAAGACCACCGCCTCCAAGCGTCCGTCATGGCGCTTCATGTTGCGGTTGTAGAAGTGGGCCACGACATCAAGGCCTGTGTTGTCAATAGGCCAAAACGGTAGCACACTGTCATCGAAGTATACAAGGTCGGGGTTGTAGCGGTTAATCATGTCGACCGTGCGGTTGAAGAAGTTGTCATAGTACCACTGCGGGGGCACGGAAGTACCCTCGGGCCAGTCCCACGCGCTCCAAGCGTGTCCGCTCAGGGAGTGGTGCTGCACGTAAAGCTCCTGCGGGTCGTAGCCTTCCCACCATTTGCCCTTGCCGTCCTCCTTTGTCACCACGCGCGCGTCATATGATATGCCGGCGTAGGGTCCGGTCTTGTCGGCGCCCTGCGCGGTCTCGTACCATGTCCACGCATGCGAGGAGTGTATGCTTACGCCGAAGGGCAGTCCGTTGCGGCGCGCGGCCTTCTCCCACTCGGCGAGGATGTCACGCTTCGGGCCCATGTTGACCGAGTTCCAGCGCTGGTACTTGCTGTCCCACAGGTCCATATTGTCATGATGATTTCCCATTGCGAAGAAATACTGCGCCCCCACTCTCTTGTACAGGGCCACGAGGCGTTCGGGGTCCCACTTGTCGGCCTTCCACTCGTTGATGACATCCTTGAAGCCGAACTCCGAAGGATGGCCGTACTTCTCAAGATGCACCTTGTAGGCATGGCCGCCCTCCTCATACATGCCGCGACCGTACCAGTCGCCGGCCTCGGGCTGACACTGCGGCCCCCAGTGGGCCCAGATGCCGAACTTGGCGTTGCGGAACCATTCGGGCGTCTCGTACTGCGACAAGGACTCCCATGTAGGCTCAAACTTGCCGGTGTCGGCCTGTTCGCGCTGTGCGTACACGCCTGTGCAGCACATAAGCGCCGATACAAGCATCGCTGATCTTATTTTCATATAGGTATTCATAATTAAGAGTTAAATATCGGATAGTAAATTGTCAGAGAAGTATCCATACACTGCCGCTGAACGGGAAGTAGTTGAGCTGCATGTTCTTTTGTCCCGAAGGACCGAGCCGGTCGGGATGCTGGAACTTCGTGCCGACAGGAGCTATGGCATGCATGAAGCCGAAGGAGCTGTCGGGGAAACGGACCATCGTATAGCCGTTGCCGTCATGACACGGCGCCTGAGGGGCGAGCATCTGGAAAAACAGCCCGGAGCGCGAGGGGATGAACGTTACGGAGCCCTCGGTAGTATTCACCGTCACCGCACGGCAGTCGGCGTGGCACCCCTTGAACTCCGGATACAGCCAAGACTCGCCCGTGACGGTGTTGTTGTAAGTCTTGCGGTGACAGCCGAATGTGGTGCCCTCCATGCGGTTTTTCCATACACGGTAGGGGCCTTCGCCCACCCACTCCATGGCAAGCACTTTCTCCTCGGGATAATCGAGGCCCACACCGATGAAGTCGGCCTCGCCGCTCACCGAGAATGAGTAGTCGAGCCGCAACGGCTCGCCCGAGGCAAACACCCACCGCATAAGCCTACCGTCCTTGTAGCGCGGCGCCACACAGTAGGCGTCGCCGTCGCGGTAACAGTTGAGGCCGGTGCAGTCATTGTCAGATGTGGCCAGCTTAGGCACACCGGTGAGCGAGAAGCGCCCGCGGGGGGTCACGACAGAATCGAGCCGTCCGGTGGCACGGTCAAATGTGTATCGGTTGCCGCCATGCAGTATGCATACACAGCTGTCATTTTCAGTCACTTCGGGCCGCTGCGCCGTAAACTCACCAAGCAGACGACGCTGCAATCGGTCGCCTGTGCCTATAGGCCAGCTGTAGGTGTACACTTCGGCGCCCTGCGGCGAAGTGACCGTAAGGCGCAGAATGTCATGACCGTCCCATCCCTCGGGAAGCTCCAACGTCAGCATACGGCGCTCTCCGGGAGCGCAAGCGGGCGACTCCACACTGCCCCGGGCCGCCACTGTCTCGGCGCAGGTGCCGTCGGGGCGGCGTGCCACGTCGGCAAGCTCATATGTAAATCCACATTCCGACAGGTCGGTAAACATATAGTCGTTCTCGACAGCCACGGTGACATCGGATCCCCCGGGGATGCTGCGCGCGGTGACGCGCACCGGCGACCATATCTGCCTGATGGCATAGAAGCTGCCCTCCTTCTCGCGGTATGGACCTACAATGCCGTCGGGGGCAAGGTCAAACCGGCAGTCTATGCTGTCGTTGCGGTCAGCCCGCACCAGACCCTCGTCGAGAAGTGCCCACAGGAAGCCTCCGGCCGGTGCCCTGTGGCGCATCATGGCATCCCAGAAGTCGCTCAGCGACGCAGCCGCGCCGCCGTCGAAGATGCCGTGCATGAACTCGGTCGGGAAGTATATGTCGCGATCATATATCGTAGAATTTACCACGTAATTGTAGTCAGGATAGTGCTTTGTGTCGGTGCCGCGGAAGCGCTCCCACGGATGTATGACAAAACGTTGCTGAAGGTCATACATGCGGTAATCGTCATCGACCTCGGTGTTCCATCCTCCTTCGTTGCCGTTGGCCCACAGCACGACCGACGGGTGATTGCGGTCGCGCTCCACCACCTCGCGCGCAATACGGCGGGCGGGAGCCGCATCATATCTCTTCTGCCAGCTGCACAGCTCGTCGATGACCAAGAGGCCTATCGAGTCGCATATCTCGAGGAACTCCTTGTCGGGGGGATAGTGCGACATGCGCACGGCGTTCATGTTCATCGCCTTGATAAGGCGGGCATCGGCGAGCGATATGTCGCGCGACAAAGTGCGGCCGCTCTCGGGCCAGAAACAGTGTCGGTTGACACCCTTGAAGATAATCCTGCGTCCGTTGAGATATAGACCGTCGCCGGCACGGAATTCGACCGTGCGGAAACCGATTCGGTCTGTTATACGATGACGGAGCTGCCCTCTGTCGCGCAGTTCGGCTACCACGCGGTACAGCTGCGGCCGCTCATGCGACCACGGGACAATGCCCTCCACGACAGTGGATATAACCTCGCCGCCACGTGCGGTGACAGGCTCCGAAACGCGCCGGCCGTCGAGAGTGGCCACGTAGACCGACACCTCGGCGCGGTCGCTTGCGCCCGACAGACAGGGCCTGACGCGCAAAGTGCCGTCGGCACGTGCGTCAACCGCCATGTCGACAAAGTGTACGCGCGGCTTTATCTCCAGATACACAGGGCGGTATATGCCGCCGAAGAGCCAGAAGTCGGTCTGCCGCTCGGCGCGGTATATGGAGCTGTCGGCCGGACACTTGGTGACCTTGACCTCAAGCGTATTGTCGGCGCCGTAACGCAGACAGTCCGATATGTCGTAGCGGAACCGATAAAAGCCCCCCTCATGCACGGGACCCACAAGCCGGCCGTTGATTTTGACCTCGGTGTCGGTCATCGAACCCTCAAACACGATGTCGACATGTGAGCCACGCCAAGAACGGTCAGCCTTGAAACAGTGACGATAGTACCCGGTTTCATCGGAGCCGAACGGCTCCTCCCATCCGTAATAATAATTACCGAAACCTTGTGTCTCCCAGCATGAAGGGACCTTTATACGTGTCCATCGGCCGCTGCCGCGGCCCGAGGTGCACATGAAGTCCCACATCACCTCGCTGTCCTTGTCGATACCCGACAGATAACGGCACTCGGTGAGATATGCCGATGCTTGAACATCGGAAGCGGCCGCAACCGCCAGCATGAACAACGCAGTCGAGACAAACAGTCTTATATTCATCAGTGCCATTCTCATCATATAAAGTCATTTCGAGGCTTCGGTCCAAGTGAATACAGTGCCCCCGCGCCGGCTTGCCGATGTTCCGGGCCAGTCGGCGGCATAGGTCTCGCCCGACGCCGGGTCGATGCCGACATAGCGGTGTGTCTTCAGCGACATGAGCATGCACTGGCCGTTGAGCATGTCCTGCCACATGAAGAGGCAGTCATCGGTCTCCTCCTCAGACAGGCGCAGGTCGCCCGACATACCGAGTCCGGCCACGGTCATGTAACCGGTGCCGTTCAACGCTTTCAGCGCCACTTTGCCGTTGCCGCGGTCGAGGACTTCAAACTTGCAGTTGTCGGGCTTGCACTCATTGCTGCCATCCCACACGGAATACACCATCTTGCGCGGATGGGCCAGCACCATGTGTCCGTTGGAAAGATTACGCAGTGTCACGACCTTTCCGAAGGGTATATTGCCGCTGCGGTCGGCGAGCGGCTCCTCTACCGTGAAATCATCAAACTCGGCGTAGCCGCCGCGCTTGTCGTTGCGGTTGAAAGCAAACAGGGCATAGCGCGCGCCCTGAAATGTCTTTGTCTGGTAAGGCACTATCAGTTCGTCGCCGATGTCGGTATACTCACTGCCATCCTCGCTGTAGCTGAAACGGGCCTTCTCATGCTCGAAGTCGGTGGTGATGCGCAGATACATAAGCCTTTCGGTAAGCGGCTTCTCAATCAGTGTATCGGTTCCGAGGTCGTAATAGCTCAACACCGGGGCGCCGTTCTTCACTTCAATGCCCACCCATTCATAGGGTATGTTCAGCAGACCCAAGCCCGCTATATCGCCGTCCTTCATGTGGGAGGCGTCGAGCGTTACCGTCGCTATCGACACCGGGCCAATTCCTCTTTGGGTCAGGGTGTTCTTGGCCCTATACAAGTCTTTGGCCGGCAGAGTGTTCAGTCTTAGCTTTCCCTTTTTCAACGACCACTGACTGTCATCGGGAAGGTGGTTCCACTGCCACACCGGAAGCAGTTTTCCGCTGTTAAAGTCATCGCTGCGCACGTAGGGCGCGTGTGGCTCCACGGCGGCCGAAACATTAGGCTTGGTCCATGTGCGCGGCGAGCGGCCGAGATTTCCCTCCAGTCCGAAATAGGGCCATCCGTCGACCCATGTGACGGGCGACAGACATGTGGTTCGGCCCACGGCAAGAAAATCGAGCATGGAGAAACCCCACCAGTCACCGTTAGGCAACTGCACGATGCCGCCCTGATGAAGAGTGGCACATCCCATGTTGTCGGCATTGGGCTTGCCGGTTGTCAGCCGCCACTTGCCCGGCTCGGGCATAGCTCCGTCCATAGGCATATCCAACGCCCACGTCGAGTGTTCGGTGCCCAATGTCTCACGACAGCTGATGACCCGGGTCTCATAAGGCCCCTCAAGCCGGTCGGCCCTCGCACACATCATGCGCCCCATCGGTGAATAGTCGGCGCTGATAATATAGTATTTACCATCAATCTTGTAGGCGTGGTGGCCCTCGCCCATGGCATTGCCGGCAGGAATGATGACACGGGAGCTGCCCTCGACATAGCCGCTGAAATCAGGCTTAATCTCGATGCACATCACTTGGTCATAGCCGTAGATAGCATAAATGTGCCCGTCATCAAACAGCACCGACAAGTCGTGAATCGCCCCGCCCATATTATAATGGGTCCACGGTCCCTCAGGATTTTCCGAAACATAAACCTGCATCCCTATGCCGTTTATGTTGGAAAATATATAGAACCGGCCGTCATGATAACGGATGCAGGGCGCCCATATACCTTGTCCGTAGGCCTCTTTCCCTTCATCAAGACTAAAACGCGGGTCATCGATGCCGATGCGGTCAAACGCATAACTGCAGAACGACCAGTTTACAAGGTCTTTGGACTGCAGAACCACCAATCCGGGATTGCAGTGCATGGTGGTACCCACCAAATAGAATGAATCCCCGACCCTGATAATGTCAGGATCGGAAAACTCATCGTAAAACAACGGATTGGTGTAAGTGCCGTTGCCGTTATCGGCAGTCCACGACAGCTGCCGCGCGCATATCGACAACGTGGCAACAGCTAAAGCTATTACTACTACGTATATTCGTTTCATTATCAGCCTTTGTCATTTATCTGTTATTGGAATCTTATTTGCGACGTAATATCGCTACATCCCACGCACCTATCGTGATGCTGTAGCCGGCAGCGACCTCGGTGCCTGTGAGCAGCTCAATGGCTTTGCCCCGGTCATTGACGAAATCAACAGGAGCCGCGCTATAATTGAACACATAGTCGAGCTTTTGCCCTTTATCGTTGACTCCTGAGCGTACAATCACAGGAAAACGCACTTCATCATCAGCTATCAGCCCCTTCTCCACTGCCGCCATTCTCACTATTTTGTCAAGCAACTCCTGCGACGGATATGCCCCTATGTAATACAACTTGCCCTTGCCGTAGGAGTTTTCGGTAATCACGGGCCACTGTCCGAAGAACGGATGATCGCCGTAAGCAAGCGGTTTGGCGGTCTCCGGCACAAGGAATTCATACCAAGTGTTTATACTGTTGCGGTCACCGAGTCCGAAAGCATTGTCTTTCAACTTCATATTGCCGATCGTGGAGTACTCCTGATAGTAGAATCCGCAGGCGTCGCGGAGCGGACCGGGCGCCGGCACCGGACGCACTGCCGAGTGCTCGTTGCAGTAGCCGCTTTTGTGCATCATCACCACGTAGCCTCCGTCCTTCACAAACTTGTCGATAGCCGTGAGCAGGCTGTCGTCGGCCACATACAGCGGCGGTACGACAAGCATGGAGTACTTGCTGAAGTCGCGCATCTTGTCACAGGGCACGATGTCGGTCTCTATATTCTGGAAATACAACGCCTTATGTGCCAGATCCACCGGATAATTGGCATCGACGGGATAACCTCCGCCGTTATGATAGGGCATGAACGTAAGCGCATGGTGCGAGTCGTGGCTGTAGAGTATGGCCACTTTGTTGTCCTTTTTCAGGTTTACGATATCCTTGCCTATGCGGTCAAGTTCCGAGGCCGTACGCTGAAACTCGCGATACACACGATTGGGCTGCAGGTCATGGCCGAGCACACCGCGCCAGTAAGTCTCCTGACCGTAATGCAGTGTGGCCCAGTGCCAGTACTCAACCATATTGGCGCCGGAAGCGTAATGTGAGTATACGTTTTGCCGAAGCTGATTGTCGTAGGGAGGATACTGCCCTTTGGAGTCCCAGCCTGTTCCCTGCGCGTTGGTCTCGGTGATAAGGTAGTTGTTGCCCGCCACGGTGCGCATGTAGTCGCCGGCATAGGCTATCAGCTGGCCGTCCTGACCGTCCTGCACGCCGTGATACACGTTGATGGCCGGATACTGCATCTGCCGGAACGACTCGACTTGGTCGACATTGTGAAACGCCGGCATGAAACAATGGGTCACAAACTGGTCGGGACGCTTGTACTCGTTCACGATGTCACACTGCCAGTTGAGGAAGTCGGCGACACGCTTGCGGTTGTAGCGCTCCCACTCGTTTTTGTAGGAAGGATTGGTCACGCCGTCACGCTCGTAAAACTCCTCCCACGTGTTGATATTCATACCCCAGTAGTTCATACCCCACTCTTTCGTCAGCAGGTCAAGGTCGCCGCCAAACTTATCTTTCATATAATTGCGGAAACCGATGAAGTAATCGCGGTTGTTTACTCCGCGCGCCTCAAGCTCATTGTCGACCTGATAGCCTATGACGGCAGGGTGCTTGGCATAGCGGTCGAGCATTTTACGTATTATACGCTCGCTGTAAAAGAGATAGGTGGGATTGGTGAAATCCATGTTCTGGCGTATGCCGTAATGTGCCTTCTCCCCGTTCATCTTTTCCGAGAGCACCTCGGGATGCTTGTGGGCAAGCCACGCGGGAATGGAGTAAGTGGGCGTGCCGAGTATCACCTTTATGCCGGCGGCATGAAACTTATCGAGGATGGTGTCCATCCATTCAAAGGCGAATTTACCCTCCTGAGGCTCGAAAAGGCCCCATGAAGACTCGCCCACACGCACCACCGTCATGCCGGCATCCTTCATCATGGCTATATCCTTGTCAAGCCTGTCATAAGGCATGTACTCATGATAGTAAGCGGCGCCGTAAAGCGGCTTATCAAACACATATTGCGCCACAGCGGGCACAACAGCCGCCACTGTAAGCAAGGCGACAAATAACTTTTTCATTACAAATATATATGTCGATAATATCCGGTTATCACTTAAACTGCCAGCCGTCGACAGTGAGGCCATTGCCTTTAATTATCAGGTACAGGTCGCACGGGGTATTGCCGGGAGTGCCGCTCACGGCAGCTTTGTGCGTCTTCATGCCGTCACCGGCAACATTGACTTTAGCAAGCAGGTCGCCCGTAGCCGAGCCTTTGCGCACTTCAACGGTGCCGCGGCCCGAAGCGGCGACAGTAAATTCAGCCGGCTTCTTGTCAAACGCCACACCTCTTACCGATATCAGACCTTCGTTTCCTACAGGCACGGCAACCATGTTGCCCGGTTTCCCGTCAGGCGCCGCCACGAAGCTCATGCCTTGCGTAGCAGCCGTAGTCTCGGCCTGCTGTAGCGCAAACGGGTCAAGAGGCTTTATCTGTGCGGGACCCTCGAGGGTCTGGTCTGCCATATAAATCGTCACATTGTCCTCATCCACCTTTATCTCGTCAATACACACGTTGCGGAAACCGCCGTCGGTATTGAAACTGTTCTGCAGCTCCATCGAGTGATATATGACATACCACTTGTCCATAAACTTGTGGAGATGGGTATGGTTGTTGGTAAACGTATATCCGTAATCGCCCGAGTTTTTCAGATAGGGGCGTCCGTAGGTCCAGCTCCCGGGGTCGAGCGGAGTCTTGCTTGTCATGTAGCACATGCTGCATATCGAAGGAATTTCTCCGGGATAAGGCCAGTCGCTGTGGTCCTTCCAGTCGGTGTTGTAAGTATACACGTAGGTGCCGTTGATAAAGTTGAGTTCATTGGCTTCGAAATGGTGAGGCGCGGGCAACTCTTTGATTTCGCCGACAAAGCTCGTCATGTCGTCGCCGAGACGCATGATGCGTCCCATGCTTCCTCCCACTGAAAGCCAGCCGATGCCGTTGTCGTCAATCACCGCTCCCGGGTCAAAGGGCACCTTGCAGTCACCGAGTTCGGGAGTGTTGGCATCGATAAGGCTCTTGTCGAGCGGGCTTGTCCACGGGCCCACGGGCGAATCGGCCGTAATGACTCCGGTGCCAAACCCGCTATTGGAAAAATAGAGATAGAAATGGGTCTTTCCGTCGCTCTCCTCACGTTTTACTATGGAGGGAGCCCATGACGCGATAACCCACGGTGCTATTTCGCCCACGTCGATAAGACCGTGATAGGTCCAGTTTACCATGTCGTCGGTCGACATCATAACCAACGACTTGATTTTTTCATAGCTGTTTTTACCGTCGCGGCCCACGGCCTCATACTGCTGATGGTCGTTGGTGGCATATACATAAAGCCGGCCGTCATGCTCTACCGCTGTCGGGTCGGCAGTAAATATGAAGTCAAGCAGAGGATTGCCGTTGCCCAGCGCCAGCTTGGGCGATATTTCCGGTATGACCTCGCGATATTTGAAGCAGTCAAAGTCGGCATGTCCCTTGTCCTCGGCAAAAAGCCCTATGCTCACATCGCCGAAGACTCCACGCTTTCCTGTCAGGGACGAAGCGTCAATATGCCCGGCCTCGACAAACTTCTGCCCCTCGGCCGCATAATAAAATGTATAGGTTTCAGGAGTGCCCTTTATTTTCATCTCGACAAAACCGGAGAGCACATCACCAACCACGTTTTTAAGTTCTTTGCCGTTCACAATGCGGCGGAAATAGACTTTGCCGTCCTTGACATAAAGGTCGCAGCGGGTGTCATCGGCAAGATAAGCGGTGACACCGGCCGAGGCTCCATCGGCGACTTCAAGTCGCGTGGTAGCCTGAAAGTCGGCATGTTCCTGCTGACGTCCCACTAACGACGACTTGGCTCCCGACAACGGTTTGAGTCTAAGAAAGCCGTTGCGCTCGGTAAGCGTGTATCCCTCGGCAGGAGTAGCACCTTTGACACTCCATTCCACTCCTAGAGCAGGATTGTTGAAGTCCCAGTCCGGACTTGGTTTGGCTGCCGCTGCCGAAGCATCGACACTCGACATAACACTTCCGGCCCAAAGGCCCAGCACAGTGATTGATGATACGATTCGGTTCATTACAATTATAGGTTTGAGGTTAATTTACAGTTTTCTGCTCTATCATTTTTTATCACATGCAAAGATAACTCTGACGCGACAATTTACTTTGACCATATATAATATATGTGCTTCCCATCAGTTAATTCACCCTAAACTTATGTTATCAATGAGCTATATCTTTGTTAACACCATTATACCACCATACCACAAATCACTATACATCAGTACACTACCCCGCAATACGGTTTGTTAAATTATTTACGTCCGAGTCATAAAGCCTCAATAAAATAATTATATTTGCGATTGAAAAGACCAATCATTTGATGAAACGTTACATTTCCATAATTCTAATACTTGCCACGATGGTAGGATATGCCGGGGAAACTATAAAATTCCGGCATATCACGATGACCGACGGACTGAGCGACAATCAAATCAACCACATCACCCGTGACTCGCAGGGCTTCATGTGGTTTTCAACCGCACACGGTCTTAACCGATATGACGGTTACTCGTTCAAAACATTCATGCACAGCAACATCGACAGCGACTTGCCCGACATTTATATTGAAAATGTGCAGGAAGATGCCTCGGGAATGCTGTGGGTGAGATATTCGAGCACAACTTACCGGTGCTTCGACCCCAAGAAAGAGATATTTTACGATGCCGATAAAATTCTCGCCGACAGATATGGCATCACCGAAAAGGCATCGCTGGTTTTCATTGACCACAATAAAGACTTGTGGATACATAATGACATCAAAGGCACAATACACTATAGCTTCGCAGAGAACAAGTGTCTGTCAGACTACGTGCCGACAAACGGTGCCAGCACCGGCTACAAAGTGACCGGCTTCGGAGAGGACCGGCAGGGCGTGTTGCGCATATACGGCAACGGCTACTTGGACCACATCAACAGCGAAAGCCATCTCATAGACTACGAGAACGACCGGCTGGTATCGGTCAACGACGACACGGAGTATTACAGCATATATGTCGACCGCGACGGCGACTACTGGATATGGAACTTTAAAGGAGTAAAAGTTTTCTACCCGCATGAAAAGAGATGGGACTTCATGAACGCCGACACTACGACACCTTACCGTCTTTCGGGCAATCACGTGCGGTCAATAACCAACGACCAGCAGGGACGTGTGTGGATAGCAATCGACCACGGCGGTGTAAACGTCATCGACAAAAGAAGCCACACCATACAGTATCTCGAACATTCTGAAATCGATGAATACAGCCTGATACAAAACAGCACCTATTGTCTGTATGCCGACATAAACGGAGGCATGTGGGTGGGCACTTTCAAGCGTGGCATATCATATTACAATGACAACCTGTTCAAGCTGCACACCAACCATTTCCCCGAATTTTACAACATCCACGGCTTCATACCCGATGTCAGCTCAATAGCCGAAAACAACAACGGCGACATCTGCCTCGGGGTCACCAACGGCATCATTACAATCGACCACGCGACCCGACAGAGCCGGCATCTGCCTATACCGGCATCGATTACCTCGTTTCCACACGATGTCATAACCTGCATCCTTGCCGACGATAACGGAAAACTATGGATGGGCACTTATCAGAGCGGACTGATTACCTACGACAAGGGAAATTTCTCACGACACGTGCTCGACACCAAGAACAAAGACTCTCGTGCCAACAAGACCATCTACTCGCTTGCCCGTGATACATCGGGAACAATATGGATAGGCACTTGGGGTAACGGACTATGGTCGTATGACCCGATATCGAAAAAGATAACACCCTGCAGGAACAAAGACGGGATTTTTACAAATGAATACATCGCTTCGATATGTCTTTCAAAGGACGGCAACACTTACATGGCCACCCCTTATTATGTAAACGTATATCATCCGGCGACCCGGCGCTTGGAGAAAATCACGGGCAACCGACGCGGCGACACAAAATTTGCCAATCCCCAGATGTCACAGGTATATGAAGACAGCCGCGGGCTGCTGTGGCTCAGTACGACAAAAGGACTGAGCATATATGACCGCCGGAGCGATGTCATCGAAAACCCGGCGACTCTTCTGAACCTGAACATCTGCGGCGTGACCGAAGACAATGACAAGACCATCTGGGTATCGACCACCAACGGCATCTATCACATAATCGTCAGCAGCAACGGCAACAGTTATAATTACGATATACAGCATTACTGCGACCTGAACCGCATCAATAACCAGCAGTTCAACTTAAGGGCCATCACGAAACTCAGTAACGGCAAGATTATCATGGGCGGGTCAGGAGGCATAAGCACTCTCGACCCGGCCAATCCCAAATATGACACCACAGCCTATAAAGTCCGCTTCACAGGCTTGTCGCTGTTCAACCGCAACGTGATGATTGACTCCCTGTATCAAGGCAACCGCATCCTGTCGCAGGCACTCAGCTACACAGACAAAATCAACCTCGATTACGGTCAAAACATATTTTCAGTCACATTCTCGGCTATGAACTATTCACGGCTGGAGAAGACCGTCTATATGTATATGCTTGACGGGTTTGACTCTAACTGGACCTACACCACCAACAATAAGATAACCTACACGAACCTCGGGACCGGCACATACTCGCTCAAGGTAAAAACTCTTAGCGATGACGGTTTTCCGAGCGATGACACCGCCGAACTCAAGATAGTGATAGCTCCGCCCTTTTACCGCTCATGGATGGCCTACATAATATATCTGCTCCTGCTCATAGGCGTCGTCTTTCTCATAAGGTCCTATATGCGACACAACGAGGAACAAAAATACAAGCTTCTGCAGGTAGAACAAGAAGCGGCACAAAGGCAGGAAATAGATAATATGAAACTCCGCTTCTTCACCAACATAAGCCATGACCTGCGCACACCGCTCACGCTTATACTCACGCCCCTTGAGTATGTCATGGAACGTATCGACAATACCGACTTCCGCGACAAGCTCACCATAGCCCACAACAACGCATTGAGGCTTCTCGACATGGTAAACCAGCTGCTCGACTTCCGCAAAAGCGACATGACCGGACACACCCTGTCGGCTGCGGGAGGCGACATCGTGGAGACCATACGCACACAGTGCAACAACTTTGCGGGCTACTCCGAGCAGCGCAACATAAACCTTACATTCTTCTCGCCTGTCAAGAAGCTGTACATGGTCTTTGATGAAGATAAAATAAACAAAATCCTGATGAATCTGCTATCCAACGCATTCAAGTTTACCCCCGAGGGAGGGCGCGTCGACGTATCGCTCGACATAATACCCGGATCAGAGGACACACAGGAGATGCTGGAGATAAAAGTCGCCGACAACGGATGCGGCATAAGCGACGAACACAAGGCCATGATATTTGAACGCTTCTATCAGGTGCCGCGCAAAGACAGCAGGATAGCAAGCGGCAGCGGAGTCGGACTTAATCTTGTAAAAGAATTTGTCACTCTCCATGATGGCACCATAGAGGTTCATGACAATATAGGCAAGGGCACGGTATTTGTCGTGAAGATACCGGTAACGCGCGTGAGCGCCGATGAAAGCGACTGCACGGCGGCCGAGCCGGCCGAAACAGTGGCCATACAGGTATCAGGCAGCTCGCAACCTAACGATAATGAGCTGGAAAACAATAGCTTAGGGGGGGATAACACCCGCCCGTCCATTCTTCTTGTCGATGACAACGATGATTTCCGCATGTTTATGAAAGACTGTCTCAAGCATGACTACAACATCTACGAGGCAGCTGACGGCGCCGAAGCATGGAAGATATTGCCCGAACTGCAGCCCGACATAATTGTCAGCGACGTGATGATGCCCGAAATGGACGGCAACGAACTGTGCCGCCATGTGAAAACCGACATACGCACATCGCACATACTTGTCATTCTGCTTACCGCACGCGCAGCCAAAGAGCATGAACAGAAGGGTCTTGAAGTCGGCACCGACGACTACATAACCAAGCCGTTCAATCTTAATATTCTGACTCTGCGTATAAAGAATCTGCTCCAGCGCCGACGCGACTCTCACAACAAGCCCATGGACGTGTCGCCAAGCAAAATCAACATAACATCGCTTGACGAGAAGCTGATAAACAAAGCCATACGCTATGTCGAGGACAATCTGAGCCGAAGCGACCTGTCGGTAGAGGAACTAAGCGGCGAACTCGGCATGAGCCGTGTGCACCTCTACAAAAAACTGCTGTCCATCACCGGCAAGACCCCGATCGAATTCATCAGGATACTACGGTTGAAACGCGCGGCCCAGATGCTGCGTGAAAGCCAGCTAAGCATAGCCGAAATCACCTATCAGACAGGTTTCAACAACCTCAACCTGTTCCGCAAGTACTTCAAGGCCGAATTCGGCATGCTCCCGTCAGAATACCAAGCCAAACACAGCGAAAAGTACTCCGGGCCGCACGACAACATGTAGAGCCGCGCCGCCCGTGAATACAGTGCCGTCATACGGTGTCAGTCGAGAGTCTGATTGCCGCCGCCGTTGACAAACATCACCTGCCCGCTTACCCATGCGGAAGCCGGCGAGGCGAAAAACAGTACGGCCTGCGCTATGTCAGACACCTCGCCAAGACGATGTATGGGAGTGCGGCGCAACATCTTCTCACGCAGCTCGGGAGTGAGTATCGATGCGAGAGCGGCTGTATTTGTGGCGCCGGGTCCGACATTGTTTATGCGCACACCGTAAGGCCCGAAGTCATAGGCAAGATTTGCGGCAAGATGATTCAACGCGGCTTTTGACGAAGAGTACACGCACATGTTCGACTCTTTGTCGATTGAACTCATGGAGGTAATGTTGACAATGCTTCCGTAGCCCGATTTGCCCATTTCGGGAACCGTCAGCTGACACAGGCGCCACGGTGCGAATACGTTTATACGGTATATGCGCTCCACATAGTTCACATCGATCTTGAACGGATTTTCGCGGCCGCCGCCCCCGAGACCCGCGTTGTTTACAAGTATATTGACTGTTCCGTAGGTTTCCACCGCCGTATTGACCAGTCTCACAAGATCGGCGTCCTCAAGCACGTTGCACGCCACCGCCACGGCTTTGCCTCCCGCGGCGGTTATGCCGTCGGACACGGCTTTTGCCTTCTCTTCATTTATGTCGCTCACAACAACCGACGCGCCGGCTGCGGCAAGAATCTCACAACAGCCTCTGCCTATGCCGTCGCCACCGCCGGTGACAACGGCCACCTTGCCCGAGAGGTCGAAAAGTTTCTGAATATCCATAATATACGATGACTACATTATGGAATAACAACGTCACTGCACGCGGCCATGTTCATATCGTTCAATGACCGACCGCCACGCGCATATACCGGGGGATGACGCAGTAGCGTCAGTCGTTTTTGCCCGTGATTATGGCCTTGATGTCATGAAGTTTGTTGAGCGCGGCCACAGGAGTCAGATTATTTATGTCGGTGTGCAGTATCTCGTCGCGTATCTGCGTGAGCACCGGGTCGTCGAGCTGGAAAAACGACAGCTGCACACCGCCGCGCTCCTCGGCTATGTTGCTCAGATCCTTGCCTATCGAGTCCTGCCGGTTGTTGCTTTCAAGATGCTTCAGCACTTGGTCGGCACGTCTGACTATGGTCTGCGGCATGCCGGCAAGTTTGGCCACATGTATACCGAAACTGTGTTCGCTGCCACCTTTGGCGAGCTTGCGTAAAAACACTACCTTGCCGTTGATCTCCTTTACCGACACGTTATAGTTCATGACCCTCGGGAAGCTCGCCGCCATCTCGTTGAGTTCATGGTAATGGGTGGCAAACAGGGTTTTCGGATGCATCGACCCGTGTTCATGTATATGCTCCACAATGGCCCACGCTATGGATATGCCGTCGTAGGTGGAGGTACCGCGTCCAAGCTCGTCGAAGAGTATGAGGCTGCGTTCGCTCATGTTGTTCAGTATCGAGGCCGCCTCGTTCATCTCGACCATGAACGTGGACTCGCCGAGCGATATGTTGTCGCTCGCCCCCACACGGGTAAACACCTTGTCGACAACTCCTATACGGGCACTGTCGGCCGCCACGAAGCTGCCTATCTGCGCGAGGATGACATTGAGGGCCGTCTGGCGCAGCAGGGCCGACTTACCCGACATGTTGGGGCCGGTTATCATCATGATCTGGGTGCCGCTGTTGCTTAGGTTTACACTGTTGGTTATGTAAGGCTCACCGGGGGGCAGCTGCCTTTCAATCACGGGATGACGCCCCTCCTTTATGTCTATTACAAGCGAGTCGTCGACCACAGGACGGTTATAATGGTTCTCCATAGCCACGCGGGTAAACGACAGCAGTACGTCTATGCGGGCCACAAGCGACGAGTCGAGCTGTATGGCGGGGATAAACTCTATGAGCCGCGCCACCAAGTCGCTGTACAGGCGGGTCTCTATAATGGCTATCTTCTCCTGCGCCCCGAGTATCTTCTCCTCGTAGTCCTTAAGTTCCTGTGTTATGTAACGCTCGGCGTTGACAAGCGTCTGCTTGCGTATCCACTCGGCGGGCACCTTCGACTTGTGGGTATTGGTGACCTCGATATAGTAGCCAAACACGTTGTTGTAGCCTATCTTCAGGCTCGGAATGCCTGTGGCGGCCACCTCGCGCGCCTGAATCTGCATGAGGTAGTCCTTGCCCTCATACGCTATGTCGCGCAGTTCGTCAAGCTCGGCGTCGACTCCGCGCTTTATCACGGTGCCCCTGTTGAGGGCTATGGGAGCGTCGTCGACAATCTCGCGGGCTATGCGGTCGCGTATCAGCGTGCAGGGGTTGAGCTGCTCGCCTATGGCTTTCAGTGCCTCAAGGTCGGAATTGCCGCATATCGCCTTTATCGGCTCTATGGCCGTAAGAGCATTGCGGAGCTGCACTACCTCACGGGGAGTCACACGCCCCACGGCCACTTTGGAGATTATGCGCTCCATGTCGCCTATCTGCTCAAGAAAAGTCTTTATCTCGTCGCGCTCTTCAGGATGACGGAAGAAGTACTCCACGATATCGAGGCGCGAATTGATGGCCTTGACATCCTTTAACGGAAACAACAGCCATCTGCGGAGCAACCGCGCCCCCATGGGGCTGACCGTGCGGTCAATGACGCCGAGCAGACTCCGGCCCTCGTCGGCCATGGTGTCGACAAGCTCCAGATTGCGTACGGTAAACTTGTCTAGTCTTACGTAACTGCTCTCTTCGATGCGGCGCAACTTCAGTATGTGCCCGATCTCGGTATGTTTTGTTATGTCAAGATAATGCAGTATGGCTCCCGAGGCTATGACGGCGGCGTGCATGGCGTGTACGCCGAAGCCCTTCAGGTTGCGGGTCTCGAAGTGCTTCAGCAGGCGGTCGAGGGCGGCCTCTTCGGTAAATATCCAGTCATCCAGCTCAAAAGCGAGGTAGCGGGTATTGAAAGTAGCGTCGAGCCACTTACGTTGTCCGCGCTCTATGAGCACCTCTTTCGGCGCGAAATTATTCAGCAGCTTGTCGATATAGTCAGCGGTGCCCTCGGCCGTCAGAAACTCGCCGGTTGATATGTCGAGAAAGGCCACCCCCACTATACCTGACTTGGCGGCATGCAGCGCCGCCACGAAATTGTTCTCTTTATGGTTGAGCACGGTGTCGTTGATCGACACTCCGGGAGTGACAAGCTCCGTTATGCCGCGCTTGACGAGCTTCTTGGTAAGTTTCGGGTCTTCAAGCTGCTCGCATATGGCCACACGCTTTCCGGCACGCACGAGCTTGGGGAGATATGTGTCGAGTGCATGATGCGGAAATCCCGCCAGCTCTACATACTGCGACACTCCGTTGGCACGTCGGGTAAGCGTTATACCGAGTATCTCCGACGTCATTATGGCGTCGTCGGAAAATGTTTCGTAAAAGTCGCCGACACGAAACAGCAATATGGCGTCGGGATGTTTTTGCTTCATCTCGATATATTGCTTCATCAGTGGGGTTTCGACTATCTTTTGGGCCATGAATCTACTTTTATTCTGTAAAGTTACTACATCCGCGCCGCTTTAGCAAATACTTTTTTGGCGCGTCTCCCGCAGAAGCCTGCGAAAACAAAAGCGGGTGCGTCACGCTCCCGTGCACACCCGCCCATGCCGCAGTATATCGCAAGTCAGATTATGTCGATTATCACGCGGCGATAACTCGTAAGAGGCACGTCGCCGTTGTCGGTCACCTCGCAGATGACATGAAGGCTTTTTCCCTTGCTGTCGGCAGGTATCGGCAGATACAGCTTGGCAGCCGCAGCCTCGGGTATATAGATGTCGGCGGCAGCCGCAGCAGCCTCGGGCACTTTCCACCAGCGTATCTCCACGGCATCGCCGTCAGGGTCGTAGGTCTTGGAGGCATCGAGGGTGACAAGACTGCCGGCACGTGCTTTTACACGGATAGGCGCGGTTCCGGTATTCCCGTTGACCACAGCCACCGGATTGCAGTTGCCGGCACCGGCATCGGCCCAAGCCATACGCGAGACGAAACTGTTGAACACGGCCGGATAAAAATAGTGCTCATACTTGTTAGACACCGCCCTCACGTCATCGCGGGCATTGGTGTAGCACTCCGTAACACCGTCGGGCGACAGCATCTTGTTGAAGTAGCCGCCCCAGCTCACCTGCAAGGGGTCTTCGGGATTGTTCAGGCCGTTGGGAAACACATAGAGAAACGACGGTGTGTCACCCTCGACACCATACCGGTTTTTCGGGTATATCTTACCCATGTGTCCCTTGCCCTGAATAAGACGGGCATATTCGAGCCAATTATCGGCACCGATACTGTTCTGCGACAGCCAAGCGCTTTCGTCCCATATGAACTTAAGGCGGTCGCCGAAGTTCTCACGCATCCACTTGTGGGAACTGAAGTCATACTTGGGCTTCCAGTCCCAGCCCTCGTCTTGATCGGTGATAGTATATATCCTTATTTTGTCAAGCACTCTTCCGAGCCGTGCGGTGTCGCCCGATTCCTTGAGCTTCCACAGCGATTGCGCCACGGTGTTGCCGCCACCCCACACAAGCACCCACAACGGACGCGGGTCCTTCTCCTCGGCCAACGTTATGATAGCCTCGCTGCCGTCGCTATTGTTGTCATCGCCAAGCACCTTGCGGCCGCGCGACTTGCTGCCATAGCTGATGCGGCTACGGATATAGTCGGCACTCGGCCAATAGCCTGTCTCCTGCTTTCCCGACTCTTTTTTCAGCGACTTGAAGCCTTTCTGACCCGAGCGCTTCATGAGATTGGGCAAATCTTTCTCATAGGCATTGACTACCTGCATCATGTAATCAAGCCATGCCGGGTCATAGTTATCGGTGTTCCAGCCGGTAGTGGCCACAAGCGCTTCGATTTCAAAGAGGTCGGCATGGGCGAGAAGCCTGACAAGCGACTCCATGTCATCGGGCTCCACATCCTGCGGAGCCACATCGGTGAGCACGACTATACGTGGTTTCAGTTCTCCGGCACTTACAGCGCCCGCCGACAGCAGCGGCATGAGGACACCCACGGCAACAGACATCAGGTTAAGACGAAATTTTGACATATACTTGGTTTTGAAATTAAAAATAGTTTTTGCAAATTTGAACAAGTTTTCACGCAAATACAAGCTAAATTCAATGAAAAACTTATCAGATTCCGAGGTTTTGGTCACATTCAAGGAGGACCGCGATGTGTTCAGGCCCTACGGAATAACCTGTGAGCGATGGGCCCCGCAAACGATGGAAAAGTTTGACCGGCACAACGAAATCGAGATTAACTACATCCCGTCGGGCTCGCTGTCATATTTCTATCACAACCGCCACATAACGGTGCCGGAGCGCAAACTCTCGCTCTTCTGGGGACTTCTGCCCCATAAAATTATCGACTTCAAGGATGTCAGCTATTATTACGTAGTCACCATACCGCTGTCGGTGTTTCTCAGTTGGAAACTTCCGACCGCCTTTGTCAACGACGTGCTCAACGGATGCCTGCTGACCGACAACGACGGCCGCTTCGAGGAGTTTGACCGCTTCATGATTGACAACTGGATGCGCGACATAGACAACAACTGTCAGGACATAATGCTGCTCGACATACAGAGCAGACTCATGAGGCTCTCTCGCGGCTACACCCTTGAGGGAAACGATCGGCCGGGCATATCATCGGGCGTAAACACCATCGAGAAAATGGCGGTTTACATCGCGCAGAATTACCGTGCGCCAATCAAGATGTCGGACATAGGAGAGGCGGCGGGTCTCAATCCCGACTATGCCAATTCGCTATTCCGAAAGGCTTTCGGCCACACACTGAGCGAGCACGTCATGATTGAGCGCATCACCTGCGCACAGCGGCGTCTCGTGTCGTCAGACGACGGAATACTTCAGATAGCGTTTGACTGCGGGTTCAACTCCATCAGCAGTTTCAACAAGGCGTTTCGCCGCATCAACGGATGCACTCCGCGCGAATACCGAAGAATAAACAGTGTCAGTTAACTTTTCGGGGTGTCGGGCGTCTTATTATAACACGGTTATGCCAAAGACGCATGGCCACATATTATCACGGACGCAAAGCCTCCCGCTGACACGAAGACAAAAGCCGGTTGCCCTCAAAAGAGTGAGTAAAATAAAAGAGGCATGGAACCCGGGTTCCATGCCTCTTTTATTTTACTCACTGCCGGTTTAATTACCGGAGGGAACAGTTTCGACTTTACCGCCGAGCCAAGTCGAGTAAACGAGCTTGAAATCGCCCGGACCCTTCACCTCATACTTGACTGTGTCGTTCACATTACCGCTTTGGCCTTCGAAAGCGCTGCTGCCATAATATGATACATAATCAATCTCATATATGATAGGAGACTCATAACCGGGTATAAGGTCGGCGTTAGGATACAGCTCTTTCAACGTAGCCGGCATGGTGATGTAAAGGAAGTTGTTACGCATCTGCGGGATAACTACGTTCTGCGACAGATCGGGCCACATCGAAGCCGCATACTTCTCCACCTGCGAAATATCGAGATTCACATTGCCGTAAAAAGCCGAACAACCGGAGAAGAATTCCGAGTTGCCACGGTCTATATAACCGGAACCTTCATTGGCACTTACCCAGTCGACGGTCACCTGATAGAAAGCTTTGGCAGCCGCTGAACTACGCGGCAAAATAATAGTCTTGTCAGGATTGAATATCCATTCGCTGTTGACCTTTGCATAAGCCGCGGTCTTGGTCTCAATGTTGTCATACTTGGTCCAAACAGTGCCGTCATAGTCAAACTGTGCGCAGTTGGCATACTTCTCTCCCGACTGGAAAGCCACGAGCTTGCTGTCGCCGGCAGCGGCATAGGGGAATGTCTGCTTGAGGAAGATAGGTATGTTGGTCCAAGCGGTGGCGTTTGCCATGTATCCCTTGTCTATGCCCATTGCGGCAAGTTCGTCCTGATTGATAAGGTAAACCGACGAAGCCGGCTTCCATTCCGACCCGTTGTATAGATACAATGCGTTGTCAGGACGCGACTCTATCTCTACCGGCGCCGGTAGTACAGGCTTCTCCTCAGCCATTTCGGCTACTGCCTTGCCATTGACCTCGGTTATCATGAAGTTGACATATGTGGGAGCATGGGTATCGCGATCAATATTTACCGTCATTAGATAACCCTTGATGGCGGCTGTCTCGTTTTTCACGAAAAGTTTTTTTGCAGCATCGGTAAGCTGATAGGCGCTACCGGTTGTCTCACCACCCTCTACCTTGAAGTTGGTATAGTTGCCGGTAGAGGTAACTTTAGCGCTAAATTCGACATAAACCGGCATGATGCCCGTCGATAAGTTGGCCAAAATATCATCGCGGAGTTCGTTCATCTTGGCGCCGTCCATGGCCACGGGAGTCGGATATTGATAGATTTCGCCACCGAGCACACTCTCCTTACCGGCTTCGGGAGCAAGCTGCAGACCGCCGTTAAACCGGCCGCCCTTACCGCTCACCTGAACGATGTCGCCTATCTTATATTTCTGGGGATTAAATTCCTTACCATAGTATACAAGAAGGCTGCCGGTAGCATCGGTAAGTATATAACCCTGAGCACATATTGCAGTAATCGTACCGCAAAGCGTGTATGAGCCGTTTAAAACCACTTTGTCGATATCGGTAATTGTGACAGGCTCAAAAGCAGGCTCGGCCTCGGCTACATTGAAGTTTACAAGCACATATGAGTCGGCTGCCTGCTCCTCTGAAGTATATCTGTCAGCAAGAATTGCGGGCAAATAGTCCGATGCCGGCACCGAGGGCGTGAAAGCGTTGGTGAAGTCGTTGCCACCCCAAGCCTTCATGTAGTCATCGTTGTCAAGAGTTATGACCTTACCCTTGTATATGGCGTCGCACACGGGGTTGGAGGCCACCTGCTCCTTGTAAGTGATTTCGATTGTCGACTTGTTGCTTGCGGCCAAGTAAGGGAATGAATAGGAGTTCATCCACAGCGGCAGCAGGTCATTGGCCGGATACTGATCGGTAAAATAACCTTTTTCAGCCCACTTGGTCAAAGCTGTCGTCGCATCTTTTTGGGAAATGTTCTGCTTCTCCATGACGTAGCTTACAACTCCGTCGCAAGCGGCGATTTTTGTAAAATCGTCGGGGGTAAGCTCATAAGTTATCTGCTCGATGCGTTCGTCAACGGGGGGCACTTCAAAGCCGTCGAGATACTCGTCATTCCATGAGTTTGCGGAGCATCCGGCAAGCGCCAGCATCACGCCACACGAGAGCAAACCTTTGAAAATATTGTGTTTCATATAATATTGTCTCATTTATTAAATTAGAAATAAATCTTCATGCGTATCGAGTAGGTGCGTCCAAACGAGTAGAACACGCTGTAAGCCTCCCGCCAAGTACCGTTGGAGTCGGTGGGCACCTCAGCATCCATAACGTAATTGTAGTCAAACAAGTTGTAGATGTTGCCGTAGAGAGTGGCGTTTATGTCGCCTATCTTGAAGCGGTAGCTTGCATTGAAGTCAAACTGCTGTCCCCACGGTATCTCCCAAAGTTTGTTGACATTGATGGCCTTTGTACCGAGTGAGTTTGAGTTGATATAGAAGTCGCTGTAGTTGCGTGCGTTCATGACCCAGTCGCCACCTATGCGGAAGCCCTTGAACGGCATGAATGTAGCGGAGAGCGAGCCGGTGGTCTGAGCAGAGCCGCCGACCTTGACACCCTTCTGGTTAAGAGTGGAGTGTAGGTGGTTTTCAGCACCTATGCCGTCGGCGAGAGCGCCGGTGGTAAGGTTCTGCACAGGCTGTCCGAGTTCGTTGTAGAAGTAACCCTTGGCGTTGCTGTCCCAGATCCAGTCGCCCCACGATAACATACCCTCGATGCTCAGCCAGCGCACGGGCACCCAGTTGAAGTTCATCTCGACACCCATGTGACGTGCGTCGACACCGGTCATGTTCATGTAGTAGCTGCCGTCGGCCTGTGAGAAGTCGCCGCGACGCGACAGACCGCTGCGGTCCATCCACTTGGTCCAGTAAGCGTTGACATTCAAGGCAAATGTGCGCGACTTATAACCGTAGCCCACTTCATATGACATTACCTTCTCGTTGACGGCATCCTTGTTGATGGCGTTGGAGGTGGTGGCGTTTAGGAACACACCGCCCGAGAAGAAAGGAGCTCGGCTTATGTAGCCGAGGTTGAAGAACACGTTGTTATGCTCGTCGATATTGTAGTTGGCACCGCCCTTGATGGTTCCGCCGATGAAGCTCTTCGTATCGGAACGCTCATGGGCCTTGTCGTAGTAGAACTTGTCACGACGCCAGTTGCTGGTGTTGTTGAGGGCACCCGAGAGCACGGTGTTGAGCTTGCCGTCGAGGAAGGTGTATTCGGCCTGACCGTAGATGCCCTCCTGAACGGTGTAACCGAGATAGTTGCGGTACACGATGTCGCCTACACCGAGCTTCTGGAACTTCCACTGCGGGTCGGCGGCGGCAGCGTTGAGAGCGGGATCCACGCCCTTACGGGTGCTGTAGTCGATGAAGTAGGCACCGTCGTAGAGGTCGTTGATCTTGTTCTTGTGGTCGCCCACATAGTAGCGGAGGTCAATACCGCCGGTAAGGTTGAGGCGGTTGCCGTTGGCCTGATTGATCTCTTTCTTGTATGATGACACAAGGCCGTACCACTTGTGGGAGTTGATAGACTCCGACATGACAAGCTTCGAACCGTTGGTCGAGTTGGCGTTGAGGTCCTGAATGGCCGCGTAGTCAAATGTACCGTCGGGACGGCGGAACTTCATGTTGAGCACACCGTAGCTTGCTCCGCGCCAGTCGGCGTAGGTGTATCCGTCAAGACCCGAGCCCTGACCGCTGTAGCCACCGCCCTTTGCTATCGACACATAAACGGCCGATGACAGCGATGAGGTCTCGTCGATCTTCCATATATGGTTGAGCGAGATCTGGGGCTTGTGGTAGAAGTTGTATTCGGAGCTGCGCATCTGGCCGGTCTTGTCGTAACCGAACGCGGGGTTGTAGCGGTACATGTTGTTGCCGCCACCCATGTACTGGCGTCCGTAGGTCTGCCAGCCCTCGATGGTAAGACCTCCGTAATTGGAGTTACGCTTGTAGTGGGTCTGCGGAGCGCCGAAGGCTGTCAATGACAGCTGATGGTTCTCATTGATGCGCTTCGACACGTTGACAAAGTAGTTATAGCTGTTGAAGGGGGTACCCTGAATGTATCCGTCGCCCCATTTGCGCGAACCGAGCACGGTAACCGCCCAGCCGTTTTTCATGAGTCCAGTGGAGAGCTTCAGGCCGTAGTTGTTCATGCCGTCGTTGCCCATGCCGTACCAGAGGGCGCCGCCCTTCTCCACATCGATGGTGCGGGTGGTGATGTTGATTGTACCACCGACCGACGGGGTCGACACGATGTTGGCGCCGAGACCGCGCTGAGTCTGTATATTGGCTGCCACGTCACCGAGTCCGGCCCAGTTGCTCCAGTACACGCCGCCCCACTCCATGTCGTTGATGGGAATACCGTTGACCATGACAGCCACGTTGGGGCTCTTGAACCCGCGCATGTTGGTCTTGGCATCGCCGAAACCGCCGCCGTCGCGGGTGGTCCACACACCGGGAGTGGTCTTGAGCACTTCGGGGAGCTCCTGATTGCCGAGCTTGAGGTCGATGGTCTGCGCGCCGATAGTCGACACGGCCACCGGAGTAAGACGCGTGCGTGCAGCCGACTGCTCGACAACGACGTCTTTAAGCATCTGAGCCTCGACCTCAAGCTGAATGTCGCCCATATCGGCTTTGGCAGCGAGGTCGACAGGCTTATAGCCTATATATGAAATGTGGATTTTTTTGCCGTCAGGCACGTTAAGCGCAAAACGTCCGTCGATGTCGGTGGCGGCGGCAATATTAGTGCCGGGCACCGAAACGGTGGCGCCTATGATAGGCTCACCCTGATCATCAACCACGACGCCACTACACTTAATATCCGCAGCCACAGCCGCGGCACACATGAGCCAGATCATACCGGCCAAGAGAAGCAGTCTCTTCATCATAATAATAATGACTTGGTTTGAAATGTTAATAAATGTATCGATTTTTATCACTCTAACTTAATATCCGTAACCGCCCATAGCGCATTTCTTACGATTTATCATTCTGAAAAATAGTATGTTGTGTACTACCGGCAATTCCCAATATCATAGGAACAAAGTTATTAATAAATTTGAATTTTCTAAACGCATTGTGAAAGTTTTTTACATTACTTATATGTTAAATTTGTAATTATAATTAGGAAATTATACCTTTGCATTATTATTGTAGCGGCGAGATGAAAGTAAAAATCCACCAAGAAGGACTTAACATATTGGCAATACTATTGGCAATACTGCTGGTTATAAACTTTCCGGCATGGCTATTCATACGCCCTATAGCAATTCCGGTGACATTTTCGGTCATATCGGGCATCATATATCTGCTCGTACTTAACTTCTTCCGCTCACCGCGCCGTAACTTCCGCGGCGACCGCGACAACGTGGTAGTGGCTTCGGCCGACGGCAAGGTAGTGGCGCTTGAGGAGACCTATGAGGACGAGTACCTGCACTGCCGGTGCATACAGCTGTCGGTGTTCATGACCGTGCTCAATGTACATGCCAACTGGTTTCCGGTCGACGGCGAGGTCCTCTATGTGGCCCACCACTCCGGCCGCTTCCTGTCGGCATACCTGCCGAAGTCAAGCACCGAGAACGAACGGTCGACGGTAGTCATAAGAGCGCATAACGGGCAGGACATACTCATGCGCCAAGTGGCGGGCGCTCTCGCACGCCGTATAGTGACCTACGCGCGTCCCGGCGACGAGGCATCGATAAACGACCACATGGGCTTCATAAAATTCGGCTCACGCATAGACCTGTATCTGCCGCTCGATGCCGAAATACTCGTAAAACTCGGCGACAAGACCACCGGCGGAGTCACCGAAGTGGCCCGTCTGCGGCGGCAATGACCACAACAACAAAACCACCAACCGCCATGCTCGACAAGATAAAGTCCAACATACCCAATACGATAACATGCCTCAGCCTCGTATGCGGCTGCATGGCCATAATAGTATCATTCGGCTACGACACGGCTCTCATAGGCTCGCTGAAAGGCTACGAACTGGCATTCATACTTATCGGAATAGCAGCCGTGTGCGACTTTTGCGACGGGGCCGCGGCACGCGCCCTGCACGCTTACTCCACCCTCGGCAAGGAGCTTGACTCGCTGAGCGACTTGGTGAGCTTCGGTGTGGCTCCGGGCATGCTGGTGTTTAACACCATGAGTCTGTACGGCGAGGCGGCATGGCCCGCGTTCATAGCTCTGTTCATACCGGTCATGGGCGAGTTGCGGCTGGCACGCTTCAATATCGACGACCGCCAGACCACTTCGTTTCTCGGACTGCCCATTCCGGCCAACGCCATATTCTGGATAGGCGCCTGCGCCGCCATAAACACATACGGCTATCCCGGCGACCTCATCATGGCGGCGGCTGTCATAATAGTGTCGCTGCTCATGGTGCTTACCGGACTGAAGATGTTCTCGCTGAAATTCAAGAACTTCAATCTCCGGGAAAACATGCGGCGCTATATCATCATCATAGCCGCCATACTCTTTGTGGCGTTCTGCGGACTGCCCGGACTCGCATGGACCATAATCCTGTATGTACTCATGTCGCTTATGCCACAGCGCACACAGGCATCATAAGCCGGCTTACATACAACAATCTCCCCAAAATCCCGTTATTTTAATATGAGTTTTTTAGCAGTAATATTTTTTCTCTTCATATTTCTGGTCATAGCCGTACCCATAAGCATGATACAGCGGGTATGGCGCAGCTGGCGCAACTTCCGCGACTACGGACGGTCGCGGTCATACTCCTACGGCAATCCCTACAGCCGGCACTACCCGCACTCGCAGCCCGAGCGCAAGAAGAAGATATTTGACAAGTCGGAAGGCGAATATGTGGAATTTGAAGAGATAGCGTCGTCATCATCTGACACAAAGCGGAGCACGCATGTGAGCTACGAGACCGAGGAGCAGGTGAGCGACGCCGAATGGACTGAAATAAAATAGACTATCATGGCATACTACGTACCGCGTTTATATGACTTTCTGACACGGCTCGCGGCCAACAACAACCGCGAATGGTTTGCCGCACATAAAAACGAGTACGACGACCTGCGCTCACTGTGGCTCGAGGACCTGCAGCGCCTCATAGACCATATGGGCCGGTGGGATGCGGCGTTGAAAAGATACAACGCCAAGGAGTGTGCCTACAGGATATACCGCGACACCCGATTCTCGCTCGACAAAACACCCTACAAAATATACTTCTCCGCACTCGTCAGCGCATACGGACGACATGCCGACCGGGCATGCTACTATCTGCAACTCGACATAAGGCCCGAGGAAAGCGGATTGTACGGAGGCATATGGCATCCCGAGGCGCCGGTGCTGAAAAAACTGCGCACGGCCATCACGGTCAACGATGAAGAATGGCACGATATAACCCGCGACGCGGAACTTGAGAAGTACTTTCCCGGCTGGGTGGGCGAACGGCTGAAAACCGCGCCAAAAGGCTGGCCGAAGGACCACCCGATGATTGACATACTGCGGCTTAAGGACATAGGCAAATGGTGCCGGTGCGGCAAAGAGTTTTTCAGCGACCCGTCATGGCCCGAGATAGCATCGGAGCGCTTCAGGCTCCTCAAGCCGCTGATAGACTTCATCAACTACTCCATAGAAGAGGAGGTATGACAAAACAATGCACTACTGTTAATTTTCCTAACATACATCTATTTACAAACATCAAAATTCAAGTAACATGAATGATTTTAAAAAGTATCTGGCCGAAGGAATAGGCACAATGTTCCTCGTGCTGCTTGCTTGCGGAAGCGCGGTATTGGCAGGTCCGTCGATAGGCGGTTACGGTATCGGAGTATGTTTCGGTCTTGTTCTCATCTGTCTGTGTTATTGTATAGGCAACATATCGGGCTGCCACGTCAACCCGGCCGTATCGTTTGCCATGTGGGTCAGCGGTAAGATGAACCTCAAGGACATGCTGTGCTACTGGGTATTCCAGTTCATCGGCGCCGCCATAGGTGCCGGCTTCCTGTTCTGGTTTGTCAACATGTCGCCCGAATACACCTTCGGAGGCATCACCGGCGCCAACGACCTCGCCACCAACGTGCTTCAGCCCGGCGCCACTTCTGGCATGGCTCTTCTGGCCGAAATATTGCTGACATTCTTCTTCGTGTTCATCATCCTCGGCGCAACTGACGACAAAGCTGGCTTCGGCAAATTTGCCGGTCTCGCAATCGGTATAGCCCTCGGCCTCGTAAACATAGCAGGCATACCTGTCGACAACTGCTCCGTAAACCCCGCACGTAGCTTCGGTCCCGCACTGTGGAGCCCGGGTGCGTTCGGCGACTTCTGGATCATGGTGGTAGGCCCGCTCGCAGGCGCACTCATCGCCGCCGTGGCTTGGAAGGCCGTAAAGCCCTATCTTGTAAAATAACGCCGTCCTGAATCAAGGACAAAGATATCACAGGCTGTACCGCAAGGTGCAGCCTTATTTTGTTATGTATTAATGGCTGAAATGTTGCATGTTACCCTCTTGCAAACATTTATATAATGTGCGATACGCGCGCGAGTGTTAATTTTGCAGTATGAACCAATAGATTTTAACCCTAAACCATTGAATAAAATCATGACATTACGACATCTGGCCGCCGCCACAGCAGCTGTATGCGGCCTTTATGCCGCCGGTGCCGACACACCGGCCTACCTTGATGAATCATTACCGCTCGAGCAGCGCGTTGAAGACGCCCTGTCACGCATGACTCTGGATGAGAAACTCGCCATGTGCCACGCCGAAGGCAAGTTTGCCAGCGCCGGTGTGCCACGGCTCGGCATTCCCGACCTGTGGATGAGCGACGGCCCCCACGGCGTACGCGCCGAGATAAACTGGAACGACTGGGGACACGCAGGACGTACCAACGACTCGATAACCGCATTTCCGGCACTCACGGCCCTCGCCGCCACATGGAGCCCCGAACTGTCGCTGGCTTACGGCAACGCTATAGGCGAGGAGGCCCTGTACCGCGAAAAAGACATGATGCTCGGCCCGGGCGTCAACATATACCGCACCCCGCTCAACGGGCGCAACTTCGAGTACATGGGCGAGGACCCCTATCTGGCCTCGGTACTCGTGGTTCCCTACATCAAGGGCATGCAGCAGAACGGAGTATCGGCATGCGTGAAGCACTACGCGCTCAACAATCAGGAGCGCTGGCGCGGCCACATCAACGTAGAGCTAAGCGACCGCGCCCTCAACGAAATCTATCTGCCCGCCTTCAAAGCCGCGGTAGAGGATGGCGAAGTATGGTCGATCATGGGCTCATACAACAAGATACGCGGCCAGCACGCCTGCCACAACGACACTATGCTCAACAAGATACTGAAAGATGACTGGAAGTTTGACGGAGTGGTGGTGACCGACTGGGGCGGATGCCACGACACACGCGAAGCCGCTCTCAACGGGCTCGACCTTGAGATGGGTTCGTACACCAACGGCCTTACCTCCGAGAGCGCGTTCACATATGACGACTACTACCTCGCCAACCCTTACAAGGAGATGCTTCTGAAAGGCGAGGTGCCCATGTCGACACTTGACGACAAGGTACGCCGTCTGCTGCGCCTGAACTTCCGTACGGCCATGAACCGCAACAAGCCTTTCGGCTCGATACACTCGCCCGAGCACTATGCGGTGGCCGAAGCCATAGGCGACGAGGCCATAGTGCTTCTGAAAAACTCGCCCGTGACCAAAAAGGGCTCTCCCCTGCTCCCCATCGACCCCGCACGCTTCGGCTCGATACTCGTGGTGGGCGACAACGCGGTGCGCATGCTTAACGAAGGCGGAGGCTCCAGCGAACTGAAAGTTAAGGACATGGTAAGCCCGCTCGACGGCATGAAAGCCGTGTATGGCGACAAAATAAAGTTTGCACAAGGCTACAAAGCCGGACGTCCGATGTATGACGCCGTGGAAGATATACCTCAGGCAGTGACCGACTCGCTGCGCGCCGAAGCCGTGGAGATGGCCCGCAACGCCGACCTCGTGGTCATATTCGGCGGACTGAACAAAAACACCCGTCAGGACTGTGAAGCCGCCGACCGCATAGAGTACGGCCTGCCCTTCGGACAGCCCGAACTGATTGAAGCCATAGAGGCCGTCAACCCCAATACGGTAGTAGTGCTGCTTAGCGGCAACGCCGTAGAAATGCCGTGGGAAGCCAAGACTCCCGCCATACTTCAAGGATGGTACCTCGGCTCCATGGGCGGACACTCACTCGCCAACATACTCAGCGGCAAGGTGAACCCGTCGGGTAAACTGCCCTTCTCGTTCCCGGTGAAACTCGAAGACTGCGGAGCGCACTCTTTCGGCGAGATATGCTATCCCGGCGACAGCATAAACGAAAAATATCTTGAAGACATACTCGTAGGTTACCGCTGGCACGACACAAAGAAAATAGCGCCCAAATACAGCTTCGGACACGGACTTAGCTACACCGACTTCACATACGGCAAGGCCGAGCTGTCATCCAAGTACATGGCCCCCGACGGCACCATAACCCTTTCGATACCCGTGACCAATACGGGCAAGAGCGCCGGCAAAGAGGTTGTACAGCTTTACATAGGCGACGACAAAGCATCAGTGTTGCGTCCGCTCAAGGAGCTGAAAGGATTCAGCAAGATAGCCCTCGCTCCCGGCGAGACCAAGACTGTGACATTCACCATCACACCCGACGATCTTAAATTCTATGACGAGACCGCGAAAGGCTGGATTGCCGAACCGGGCAAGTTTACGGCATACGTAGGCTCGTCGTCAACAGACATACGCGCCAAAGCTACATTTGACTACAAGTAACACTACTTGGCCTGTCCGCAGCCGTCTACTTCATAAATACGAAGTAGACGGCAAGGATAAGGCATACGAAGGCCGCAAGATGATTCCAGTGCAGAGCCTCGCCCTTGAAAAACACCACTGTAAACAGAGTGAATACCACCAGAGTTATCACCTCCTGAATAACTTTAAGCTGCATCAGCGAGAACGCGCCGCCATTGCCCTCGAAGCCCATGCGGTTAGCCGGCACCTGAAAAAAGTATTCAGCCAACGCTATACCCCACGACAAAAGCACAACTATATATAGAGGCGTATTGTCGGTAATAACTTTCATGTCCTGCAACTTCAGATGGCCATACCATGCAAACGTCATAAATACGTTGGCCACGACCAGCAGCAATATTGTCAACCAACCGTTCATACCAGAGCGAGTTTTTCCTGTATAAGTTCAAAAAATCTTGTCAAGTGAGAGCCGTCGACAAACGCATGGTCGACATACACGGAGTAAGGCATGACCATACGGCCACCCTCGCGCTCCACCGCCTTGCCCATTGTGCTCAGAGGATGAGTGCATGCCTGACCGCCGCCTGCCACGGTGTAGGTAATCGACGTGAAATATAGCTTGGGCACGGCGCTCATATGTATCACCCCGTAGTCATCGTCGGCCGACATACGCTCTTCCACCCCGTAAGGATTATCATCGGGCGATATTGACGTTATAATACGTGTGGCCTCGGCACAGAACCGGTCAAAATCGGCGATATACGGTATTCTGACCGTGACAAACGAACGTCCCGGCACCGCTATCGGTGTTATTATGTCGATATTGTCGTACAGCACCGGACGTCCCTCACGGTCAATCCGGTAACGCAGTGCTTCGACCTCGTTGGCCGCACAGAGCACGGCGTAAAGATAACGCAGAAAAAACGAGCTACCGTCGGCCTTGCTGCGACGGTAAGCCCCGGTACAGTCAATCTCGGTAGTCACGGCGTACCATGAACTGACATAACCGCGGAAAAACATGTAGTTGTCGCGACGCTGCCAAGTGTCGATGTCGACGATAGTTTTCATAATCGATTATTTTTGAGCTGCAAAATTACAAAAAACTTCTGTTTCTAACGTCTCGCAAGCCTTTTCTTATATTCAGGAGCGCGAATGCAACCCGGCAAATAGTGCGGCGTAGATTTGGGGATGTCGTTTTTTTAACTTAAATTCGCATATATCACCAATTTTCGAGTTATGAAACGATTATCACTGCTCTTGTCGGGCACATTGGCCGCCTTGACAATGTACGGCGCCGAACCCGACAATTTTTTCAATATATTGACCTCACCCGAGATTACTGACGGCGACGTGACATTCCGCATCTATGCGCCCCATGCCACAAGCGTGGCGGTAAAGGGACAGTTCATGGAGGGAACGCTGCCTATGGAGAAGAATCCGTCGGGCATATGGTCGCTTACGCTGCCGCTGCCCGAGCCCGACATATATCCCTACAATTTCATAATAAACGATGTTGACGTATCGGACCCCGGCAATCCGAATACGTTTCCCAATGAAACGTTTAAAGCGAGTCTGCTCGAAATTCCGGGCACCGAAACCCTGTATACCGTACGCGAAGTACCCCACGGAAAGGTACATTACGGCACCTATGACTCCGACGAGCTGGGAGTGACACGCAATATAATAGTATACACACCGGCGGAGTATGACGCAAATCCGATAAAGCAGTATCCCGTGCTCTACCTCATAAGCGGCACAACCGACACCGAGGAGACATGGTTTAAAGTAGGACGCGCCAACACCATTCTCGACAACCTCATAGCCACCGGCGAAGCCATTCCTATGATAATAGTGATGCCGTACGGCAACATGGGCGAAACCCCGCAGCCATCGTCGCCCGAGGCCGCGCTGATGTACGAAGCCTTCTCACGCGAGCTTACAGGAAACATAATACCTTATGTGGAGACATACTATCGTACCCTGACAGGGCCCGAAAACAACGCCATAGCCGGATTCTCGCGCGGAGGCGGCCAAGCCATGTACTGCGCGTTCAAATATCCCGAACTCTTCGGCTGGCTCGGCTCGTTCAGCGCCTATCTGACCCCGGCCACGCTCGACTTCTTCTTTCCAAACGCCGCCGAGACCGCCGATGCCATGAAACTTCTGTGGATGAGTGTCGGTACATCAGACTTCCTGTATCCCGATGTGACACGCAACAAAAATTATTTTGACGAAAAAGGCATAAAAGCCACCTACATAGAACGACCGAAGCAGTACCACACATGGATGCATGCGCGATACTGCTTGGCTGAATTTCTGAAGTCGCTGTTCATGCAGCCGACCGCGGCGGCAAAATGACCTCGCACCGACTGCTACTTCACGACAAACGTATTGAACGAATGGGCCGGTAGCTCCACATCTATATAAGAACGGCCAGCTTTCGCAGTGAATTTACGTGCCTCATCATTGAAGTTACCGGCCACTACCACATAACTTCCGTCGGGCGTCACATAAGCTACGGCAAGCATGTTGTCGCCGGCGCTACGGGGAGCATACGCCGCCATACGGCTGCCCGGCGCTATAAAGTGCGAGAAGTGCTTGACTGCGTAGTACTCGGGTGTGTAACGGTAGGTGCGGTCAGCAGGATTAACTTCGATAAGGGCATTCTGCTTCCATCCCCACGGGCTCATGCCCTCTGCCGGCAACAGGAAGTTCCAGTTATACCATTCGTCAACGCCGTTGCCCACATTGTCGCCGATAAGGAAAAACGTGTGTTCACCGGCTTTCCAGTCCATCGACCCGTTGCCGCACTCGCTTTCCGAGCATATGTAACTGAACTCCGGATACTGCTTGCGTATAGCCGGCAGTATCTCACGCCCCTCCCACTGAAAGGCCACTCCGTCTATGCAGTCGCGCAATGCGCTGTCAGACAATATCTTCTCCACATGGTCCTGACGGTTGGTATTGAACGTACCCAGATAGAGCTTCACATCGGGATGACGGGCTTTGAGCGTAGGAGCAAGATAGTCGCGGTTGAATCGTATGGTGCCTTCGGCTGTCCATGCACATCCGGGATAGGGGGTATAGCTGTAAGCCTCGTTCTGGTATATTATCATGTCGATGGGCACTCCCTGCTCACGGTAGGCATCGATAAACTTGCAGAAGTAATTGGCGTACGCCTGCAGATACCGCGGATCCTGAATAAAATAATCTTGCGTGGCAAGTCGGTAGGGAAACTTGCCTTTGCGTTCGCCGAGAAACTTCATCTCGTCCTCATCGATGCCGTCGGCAGTACCATACAACAGATAATCCACCCGGCTGTCAGCGTCATTGAACCGGCTGCTCACCACAGGATAGTCGCCGTTTATTTTCATCCAGCTCGGCGGACTCCACGGCGAGGCCCAGAACGTAAGTCCGGGATTATACTTCTGAGCGGCGCGGATAAGCGGTATTATGCCTGTCTTATCGCGGTCGATGTTAAAGTAACGGAGCTCGAGATCGCCCTGCACCTCATCGCAACTGTACCATGAGCGACCGTAATCGTTGCAGTTCATCGACACACGCCCGCGGGTAAAGCGCAGATCGCCCGAAGGGTCAAAGAGGTTTTTCATAATCTCGTCCTGCTCGTCACGGGTCAGCATCAAAAATGTGTCCCAGTCAAGCTCGTTGAAGGTCGTGCCCCAAGCCTTGAAGGGCACTCCGTCGGAGTTGGCATCGACGGTCAGCGCCGGTGTTGCTGCGACTTTGTTTTTTAATTTGACAGTCGTCTCCTTCCACGGAGCGTCGTCGGTGGTCGAGAACCACCTGACCTTCTGCGCCCCGGCGTCCTGACTCATTGCAAATACAACGGCGGCAGCGGCAAGCGTCATCTGTAGTTTCATAACAGGCATTTTTTAGGGTTATATGAAATGATTGATTACTATATATACGTAAAAAAGGGGTCTGCCACTCACTCGCGACATTCCCCTTCTTCTATTTTTACAACTAAAACGCTATATCTTAGTCATTCAACTTGGCTTGGATGGCCTTGGTGGCCTCTTCATAGCCGGGCTTTTCAAGAAGAGCAAACATGTTGCGCTTGTAAGCCTCGACACCGGGCTGGTTGAAGGGGTTCACATCAAGTATGTAGCCCGAGATACCGCATGCCAGTTCAAAGAAGTATATGAGCTGTCCGAGATACTCCTCGCTGAGTTCGGGAACAGTGATGCGGATATTGGGCACACCGCCGTCCACATGTGCTATGCGGGTACCGAGTTCCGCCATTTTGTTCACTTCGTCAACTCTCTTGCCTGCTATGTAGTTGAGGCCGTCGAGATTGGCGTCATCGGCAGGTATCACGGTCTTGTGCGAGGGAGCCTCGACAGATATCACTGTCTCGAATATGGTACGCTCGCCATCCTGAATCCACTGACCCATAGAGTGAAGGTCGGTAGAGAAATCGACAGCTGCAGGGAAAATGCCCTTATGGTCCTTACCCTCGCTTTCGCCGTAAAGCTGCTTCCACCATTCACCGAAGTAGTGGAGCTTGGGGTTGTAATTGACAAGAATCTCAATCTTCTTGCCTGCACGGTACAACATATTGCGTGTAGCGGCATAAAGCTCGCATATGTTGCTGTCAGACGGTTTAACACACTCTTCCTGCATGGCGAGAGCGCCCTTGACAAGCTTCTTAACGTCATATCCGGCTACGGCGATGGGAAGAAGTCCTACCGGAGTAAGCACGGAGAAGCGTCCGCCCACATTGTCATCGATCACAAATGTCTTGTAGCCCTCTTCGGTAGCAAGCTGACGCAGAGCGCCACGCTTAGCGTCGGTTATGGCTACTATGCGCTTGCATGCCTCGGCCTTGCCCACCTGCTTCTCAAGCTGCTCCTTAAGCAGACGGAAAGCTATAGCCGGCTCGGTTGTTGTACCCGACTTCGATATGACTATGATGCCGAAACGCTTGTCGGCAAGGAACGACTGAAGTTCGTTAAGATAATCCTCACCTATATTCTGACCGGCAAAAAGCACTTTGGGACTGCCGGGAACAGCCGGAGCATAAGCGTCAAAGGAATTGCTCAATGCCTCTATCACGGCTTTGGCGCCGAGGTAAGAGCCTCCGATACCGACCGATACAACATAATCGCACGAATTGCGCAGGTCATTGGCCACTGCTATGATTTCGTCAAGATGATGCATGGGTGTACGCGAGGGGAGATCGAGCCATCCGAGAAAATCGTTGCCTTCGCCGGTACCATCGCTAAGTTTTTTAAGAGCGTCAGCGGCGACGGAACTCTCGAGGGCATGAATATCTTTTTCCGATACAGTCGAGAGCACTGAATTGATGTTTACTTGAATCTTTTTCATAATAGGAAGTATTGATTCGACAAAAATATTTGGTTATCAGTTTATAACAATTATCACGAGAAACTGTTGGCCATGCGGTCTATGGCTATCTCGACAGGGAGGTCACGGTAAAGTATGTCATACATGTTGTCAAGTATAGGCATATCCACCCGATACCTGTCGTTGATCTCCTTTATACATTTGGTACCGTAGTATCCCTCGGCCACCATCTCCATCTCCATCATGGCCCGCTTGACCGCACTTCCCCGCCCTATCATGGAGCCAAAGTTGTGGTTGCGCGAAAAACGTGAATATGCCGTCACAAGAAGGTCGCCGAGATAAACCGACTCGTCGATGTCGCGACGGTCGGGCACCACACTGTCCACAAATCTACGCATCTCCCTGACGGCATTGGATATGAGTATGGCTTGGAAATTATCACCGGCCTTGAACCCGTGCACCATACCCGAAGCTATGGCATACACGTTCTTCAATACTCCGGCATACTCGATGCCCCTGACGTCGGTCGACACAAAAGTCTTCATGGCCTTGCCGTTGAGCAGCGACGTAAAGGCGATTGCCCGGTCTATGTCGCTGCAGGCCACCGTAAGATAACTGAGACGTCCGAGAGCCACTTCTTCAGCATGGCACGGCCCGGATATGACGGTCACACGCCGCGGATCAATGCCGTAACGCGACTCCATGTAGTCACTTATCAACTCATTCTCGTCGGGCACGATGCCTTTGGTGGCTATGACTATGTCCTTGTCTGATATGTCGACAGTTAGCTTGGCAAGGTGGGCCTTGAAGTAAGGCGAGGGCATGGCCATCAACAATGTGTCGGCCGCCCGACATGCCTCATTTATGTCGCTGTAAAAATGTATGCGTTCGATAGGGAACTCAATGTCGGAAAGATAGGCGGGATTGCGTCCGCGACGCTTGAACGCCTCGATACGGTCGTCACGGCGCATGTACCATATTATTTCCCTACAGTTTTCGAGAAGTAATTTGGCCAGAGCCGTCGCCCATGAGCCTCCGCCCATGACGGCTATTCTTCTGTCGGTACCGGACATTTTCATTGCTCTGCCGCCGATATCCAAGCCTTTATCTCATCCTGACCGGGATTCTTAAGCTCCAGTTTGAACTTCTTGTTTATACCGCAAAGATCTTGGAAAAGCTTTCCGGGATTAACGCCGACAAGCTGAGCCACGGTAAGTATACCGGCCTTCTGCAGCGGCGCTACCCACTCTTCCGGTATGCCGAGTGCTGTATATGCTTCAACCTTGTCGCGAACCTGAGTCTTTTCAGGACGCATCTGCGGGAAGAGAAGAACCTCCTGAATGGTGGTCTGACCGGTCATAAGCATTACCAGACGATCCATGCCGATACCCATGCCCGATGTCGGAGGCATACCGTACTCAAGCGCTCTTATAAAGTCCTTGTCAATTATCATGGCTTCGTCATCGCCCTTTTCGGCCAGACGCATCTGCTCTACGAAACGCTCGTACTGGTCTATCGGGTCATTCAGCTCCGAATAGGCGTTGGCAAGTTCCTTGCCGTTTACCATAAGCTCGAAACGCTCGGTAAGCTCGGGATTATTGCGGTGACGCTTTGTCAGAGGCGACATCTCTATCGGATAGTCTATGATAAATGTAGGCTGTATGTATGTACCCTCGCACTTCTCGCCGAATATCTCGTCGATGAGTTTGCCTTTGCCCATTGTATCGTCAACCTCTATGCCGAGTTTTGAAGCGGTGTCACGCAACTGCTCTTCATTCATGCCGGTAATGTCGATGCCGGTATGCTCCTTTATGGCGTCGATCATAGTTATACGCTTGAACGGAGCCTTAAAGCTTATGACATTGTCGCCGACTTTCACTTCGGTCGTGCCGTTTACGTCAATGCATATCTTCTCAAGCATGCGCTCGGTGAAGTCCATCATCCAGTTGTAATCCTTGTAGGCGACATAAATCTCCATACAGGTAAACTCGGGATTATGGGTGCGGTCCATACCCTCGTTGCGGAAATTCTTCGAAAATTCGTAAACACCCTCGAAGCCTCCCACTATAAGACGCTTCAGATAAAGCTCGTCGGCTATACGCAGGTACAGAGGTATGTCAAGCGCATTGTGGTGCGTTATAAACGGACGCGCGGCGGCTCCACCGGGTATCGACTGGAGTATCGGGGTCTCGACCTCCATATAGCCGTGTGAGTTGAAGTAGTCGCGCATCGAGTTAAACACCTTTGTACGCTTGATGAATATATCCTTGACCTGTTCGTTGACAACGAGGTCGACATAACGGCGACGGTAACGCAGCTCGGGATCATCGAAAGCATCGTATGTCACACCGTCCTTAACCTTAACTATAGGCAGCGGACGCAGCGACTTGCTCAACACCGTAAGCTCACGTGCGTGTACGGTAATCTCGCCCATCTGTGTACGGAACACAAAGCCCTTTATACCAATAAAATCGCCTATGTCGAGGAGTTTCTTGAACACTACGTTGTACAGGTCCTTGTCATCGCCGGGACAAAGGTCGTCACGGCTTATGTAAACTTGAATACGGCCTTTGGCGTCCTGAAGCTCGATAAAAGAGGCCTTGCCCATAATACGGCGGCTCATTATGCGACCGGCTATGCACACATCGCGTTGAGGAGCATCGTCGACAAACGTTAATTTTATCTCGTCGGTATAAGCGTCGACCGGATATAGGGCTGCGGGATAAGGATCAATACCGAGGCGGCGCATTTCGTCAAGACTTCCGCGACGCACTATTTCTTGTTCGCTCAATTCAAGTATATTCATAATTATCTTCTGTTTATCAATTATCTGCAAAATTAATCAATTCATGCCATTTATCCATCATACTGACATTAAAATCACACTTTCGCACCGTCTTATACAAATATATATATTCAAAAAATTTTGAGGTATGGGGAAATTGGGTTAATTTTGCAGCCGATAATGACCAAATGTCAGGTTTAAATTGTTATAAAAGAAAAATTAATTATACAATGGCTGAAAAAGACCAAAACAACCAACCCATCGCTCTCGAAGAGGTTGAAAAAGACAACAAAGAGTTAAAAGAAAAAGTGACCCTCGGTCAGAAATATCTGGTATGGCTCATGATTGCGATATCCGCAATCGCCATCATCGTGATAATCTACATTTTCGCAGTACGCAATCCCGGCATTAAGTCGGCTAACGAAGCCGTATCGCAGGCCGACGTGACACTTGCTCAAGGCAACGACTCGCTTGCCCTGACACAGTACCAGACCGTAGCCGACAAATACGGATATGACGCAGGCAACCGCGCCGCTCTCATGGCAGCCACCATCAACTACAAGAACGGCAACTATGAGGCCGCCCTTAATGACCTGAAAGGCTATGACCCCAAAGAAACCATCGTAGGTGCCGCCGCCAAGTCACTTGAAGGCGACTGCTACGTAAATCTCAAGAAATACAACGAGGCCCTGTCATCCTATGACAAAGCCATAAAGGAGAGTGACGACAATGCTCTTTACACTCCGCTCTTCATGCTCAAGAAAGCCACCGTACTCCGCGAGCTCAAGGACTATGCAGGTGAGCTTAAGGTGCTGAAGACCATCAAAAACGATTATCCCGAGTATACCGCCCAATACCGCGTGGACATAGACAAGTACATAGCCCGCGCAGAATATCAGGCCGGTGAAGGCAAGTAATTGCGCAGCCCGATACGAAGATAAAATTAAGCCGCTTGACTTTTGGGTCAAGCGGCTTAATTATTATAGGTCAACGTTGATCTATAAAAATGAAAGTGCGCTACTTCACAGCAGCACACTCCCTCATAACCAAAATTCAAGTATATATTTCTTGTCGTCTAACAATCTGTTGTCTAAAAAGCCAACAATCGTTATCTGACCCGGGAACCGCAGTCGATACAGAAGGTAGATGTAGAATGAAAAAGAGAGCTGACTGTGTTTTCCCAAGTCTGTGACTTTCATCAAGCCGATGCAAAGTTACCGCTTACTATTGAATTGACACACACAGCCGTACAAAATAAATCTAAAAAGCCGACCGCTCATGAACAATGCATGTAAGTCATTTGTTGTCAACGCATTTCATGGCATTTTGCTCAAAACATACGCATAAACCGCCACCATGATTAAACACACTTTTAGTTAAACGCCCTGTTTTACAATTTATTAACAACATAACGGTTCTTCCGCACCATAATAAAAAGGGCCGCGAACGACTCGCGGCCCTACACCCTTGCAGTAATTCTAACGAGGGATTTTTACACCAATCGGGATTCTGTATGAACCTTATACATTACCATCCGGGATTCTGGGTAAGGTTGGGGTTGAGACGTATCTGACCCAGAGGTACCGCGTCAAGATAGTCTCTCGGAGCCCAGAAGCAGTTACCGGCAAGTGTAGCTACAGGACGTCCGTAGTTGGGATCGCTGGGATCCTCCGATGCAAGGCCGTACTGAAGAGGACGGGTATCGGGGTTGTAGCACGGTTCACCAAAGTAGTTGGCCACACTTGCAGGACCGTTGACGGTGTTGGCCGGGTTGGTATATGCCGTACCGAGTACGCGACGTCCAAGTTTGCGTCCGGTGAGGTTTATGTGGGCTATACCCCAACGCTTGAGGTCATCAAGACGGAAGTTTTCAGCAAATAGCTCACAGGTGCGCTCACGGCGTATCTCGTCGAGCATTGTCATGGCATGACATTCGTAGCTGCCGGTGGCGAAGTTGAACCAACGGGCATCAAACTTACCGGCAATGAGTGCGTTGGTGAGCGGAGCTACTTTGGCGCGCTTGCGGTTTTTGTTGATCGAGAAGTTGAGATCATCATCGGAGATGGCGCCGTTGCCAAGTTCGCATACGGCCTCGGCATAGATACAATGGACCTCGGCAAGACGAAGTATGGGCCAGTCGGGCGACTCTGTATTGGTAGGACGGCCGGCACCCTCAATCAGATACTTGCGGCATCCATAGCCGTTATGGGTGGAATTGACACCGAGCATAGGATTATACACACCGTTTTTGCTCTGGTTGGCGGGATCCATAGGGTCATACTTGTTAGACGGAGCGGGGAACAGCGGTGTAGGATAAGGCTGTCCGGTCTTGGTAAGCGGTTCGCCGTATTCTGTCGAGCCGGTCCAGTTGACATGATACGGGAGCGTGATACATCCGATGAAACGCATGTCGCGGTTTTCGAATTCACCCTCAAAAGTATCGTATCCGCCAAATTCCGGATTAGGATATACGTCATCCCAGCTTGCCGAAGTACTCATAAATATAGGCAGACCGTTGGAGCAGACAAATGTCTCTCCGAACCATGCACTGATGTTGGTCGACTGACCGGTGGTAACGGTGTAGCAGAGATTGTTTTTACCGGGTTTGTTGGCAAAGTCGTAAGGATTGTTGATTATAAACTCCTTGTTGGTATTCTTGCCCACGCCCTTGTAGTTGGCCAAATTGCCGTTACCGTCATCAAGATTGAACAGATAGTAGTAGCTGAGACCGGTATCGGAGCATTCATCCCAAAGGGCGAAAGTGCCGCGCTCCGCCTCTTCTATGACAGCCTTCGACATGTCACGTGCCAGAGAGAAGAGTTCGTTTATCGACGGATATCCCTCGGGCTTGTTCTTTCCGGCTCCTACGGTTTCGCCGTCGCCGTCGAGGTCAAGACCTATAGAGGGTGTGTATTTCTCCCAAGTAGCCTCATAAAGAGCCACACGGGCGAGGAAACCCTGCGCGCCTTCACGACAGAGCTTGCCGCGGTTGTCCATTCCGGGAATCTTTGTCTTGGGCGGCAGAAGTTCGGCGGCACGCTTAAGATCCTTGATTATGAAGTCGGCAACTTCATAACGGCTGTTGCGCTTTCCGTATACTACTTCGTCGGCTACATCGACAACATGGTCAATTATAGGCACACCGCCGAATGTACGGAGCTGATTGAAGTGATGCCATGCGCGGAAGAAGTAGGCCGTACCTACCGAAGCCGCAATAGGATTGTCGGCGGTCATCTGGTCAAGAGGGCCGGCATATGCGGCTGCTTTTTCGAGAAGGATGTTGCACTCGCGGTGTCCTCCGAAGCCCCATGCACCATGGCTTTCACCTGCGGCGCCACCTCCGTTACCACCTATGCCTGAGATATCAAGATTCTGCTCAAACTTAACGTCCCATTTTGCTCCGAAGCTGTACAGCCTGTTGGCAGCCTGTTCAAACTGCGTGGGATTTTTAAACGCGATAGCGTCGGTGCCCTGATCGAGGGGTTCCTTGTCAAGGAAGTCGGAGCATGCCGTCATTGTAAGGCCTACGGCGAGCGCCATTATCGATTTGCTATATAGTTTCATAAATAATAATGTCTTTAACGGTTATCAGAAAGTAAGTTCAACACCGAAGTTCAACATGCGGCTGAAGGGGAAGATGTTGTTGGATGCTTCGCCATGTTCGGGGTCGTATCCATCCTTGACTTTGGTCCACTCCCAGAGATCGTCGCCGGAGAAGTACACACGGAATTTGTCAACGCCCACTTTGGATGTCCACTGGCGGGGCAAGGTATAGCCTACAACGAGGTTCTTGAGACGGATGTAGCGGTTGGTAGTTACCGATACATCGGAATTCTCGTAGTTGAACTTGTTGAAGTTGTTGTCACGCGAGAAGATTGTGTACTTGTTGGAGTGATTTTCCGGAGTCCAGCCTTTGCCTACGAAGGTATTGTTCTGCTGTGTATAGTTAGCGACCAAAGGAGCATATAGATAGCCTGAGCGAAGGATGGTCTGTTTGCCTATACCTTGGAAGAAGAACGATATGTCGATACCTTTCCAGTCGGCGCCACCTTTGATGCCAAATGACAGGCGGGGAGATTTGTCACCGGCGTAATAAATATCATCCTTATCGATAACACCGTTACCGTTTACATCGACACGCTTGCGTGCTCCGGGACGCAGACGGCTTGTACCGTTCTGCGCAGGCGCGGGCAAGATATTGCCGGGCTTGGGTCCTGAGTGATCGGCATTCCAGTAGTACATTTCGTAATAAGCATCGACCTCTTCCTGAGTCTGGAACACTCCGTCGGTCTGATATACATATATACAGTCGATAGGCTTGCCGATGAGTCGCTTAGAGTTGGTACCCACGTTAGGAATATTGTCATTGTTGGTAAGTTCAAGTACTTTTGTTTTTGCATCAAACAGGTTGAAGCCGAAGTTGTAGTTGACCTGACCTACACGGTCGCGCCAGTTAAACTCAAGTTCCCAACCGCGTGTGCGGAGCTTACCGTTATTGGTCTTGGGGGCTTTGGCACCGAGCACATCGGGATAAACCACGTCAATAAACATGCCCTTATTAGTTTTCTGGAACCAGTCAAACGATGCACGCAGACGGTTGTTAAAGAAACCGAAATCGATACCGGCGTCATGCGACAGAAGGGTCTCCCAAGTACGGTTTGCCGAGCGCATGCCGTCAATCCACATGGTGGTCTGGCTTACACCGCCGAGATATACGCTACCGGTCTTAATAGTCGAGAACGACTCGTAGTTGCCAATGCCGTTTACCGAGCCGGTCTTACCGTAGTTGTAGCGGATCTTGAGGAAATTTACATAATTGTTAGCACCGATATTTTCCCAGAATTTTTCATTAGAAATAACCCAACCTCCTGATATAGAGTAGAAGTTTTTCCAACGATTGTTAGGAGTCAGTTTGGACGATCCGTCACGACGGCCGAGGAACGAGATAAGATAGCGGTCGGCATAGGCGTAACGTAAGTCGGCCACGTATGACATGAAGCTCCATGAGTTTTGGCCACCGCCTGCAGCGTTATTGTCTCCGCCGTTCCACACTTCAAGGTCAACAAGGCCCGATCCGGGATAAACCTCGCCTTTGTAGCGACCGGCCGAAATATTTTTATAGTCTTCCTGCTCGCCGGTGATACCGATCATGGCATTGACGTCGTGCAATCCGAATTTACGATTGTAATAAGCAAATGCGCCGAGTGTGAAGCTGTTCCAATAGCGATGGTACTCATCAAGACGTGCGGGACTGCTCTTTACATTAGGGATATTCAGTTAAAGGCCACTGACAGACATGGGATAATTGGCTGAGGAT